>WFLX010041926.1_pt1 | contig 29128 bp, 20 predicted proteins | sample 4967041 | NCBI WGS metagenome assembly WFLX01 (sample SAMN12857096, study PRJNA449069) | gut metagenome | isolation source: stool from male and female vole | host: Microtus ochrogaster | place: USA:Florida | collected 2017
CATGACCGTCTTATCTGTGTGTCTATGCAGAAGAAGTTCAACGAACCGCGAATGCATTATACAAAGCAAGAATGGCTCAAGAGTACCAAGGAGATGAATGAGATTTTCGAGGATATCCCCGAGGCTCTCGAAACATCAACTGAAATACTCGACAAGATTGAATTCTTCAGCATAGACCACGGTCCTATAATGCCGAACTTCGCCATTCCGGAAGATTTCGGAACGGAGGAAGAATACCGTAAAAGGCTTACTGAAAAAGATCTCTTCGACGAATTCACTCGAGATGAGCATGGCAATGTGGTCTTATCACAAGAGGAAGCGGAAAAGAAGATAAAACGGCTCGGAGGTTATGACAAACTTTACCGGATAAAATTCGAGGCAGATTATCTCGAGAAACTTACATGGGAAGGAGCCAAGGAACGTTACGGCGATCCCTTACCGGAAGATGTGAAGGAAAGGCTGAAATTTGAGCTCTATATAATGAAAACTATGGGCTTCCCGGGTTACTTCCTTATAGTGCAGGACTTCATCAATATGGCGAAGAAAAAACTTGGTGTAAGTGTCGGTCCCGGCCGTGGATCGGCTGCAGGAAGTGCAGCCGCTTATTGCCTCGGCATAACACAGATCGACCCTATCAAGTATGACCTGCTCTTCGAGAGATTCCTTAACCCTGACCGAATCTCTTTACCGGATATCGATGTGGACTTCGACGATGATGGCAGATATGTTGTGCTGAAATATGTGACCGATAAATATGGAGCGGAGAAAGTGGCACACATTATCACCTACCAGACAATGGCGACCAAATCGGCCATCAAGGATGTGGCGCGTGTGATGGAACTTCCTATTCCGGAGGCCAACCGCCTTGCAAAACTTGTGCCTGATCGTCTACCGGAAGTCAATGGCAAAGCCCCGAAGATCAACTTTAAGAATTGTCTCCTTTACGATAAAGCATTTGAAGCCGAAACTCACAACCCTAACCCTATCGTAAGGGATGTGATGAAATATGCGGGACAACTCGAAGGTAATGTCAGAGGCACCGGTATCCATGCCTGTGGAGTGATCATAGGTCGTGACGATATTACCGATTGGGTACCTATCTCAATGGCTACCGATGCCGACGGTTCCAAGGTGATATCAACTCAATACGAAGGCTCCGTGATCGAGGAAACCGGTTTGATTAAAATGGACTTTCTCGGTCTTAAAACTTTGTCGATCATAAAAGAGGCTTTAGCCAATATTAAACAGACAAGGGGATTTGACCTTGACATCGAGAAAATTCCTCTTGACGACCCTTTGACCTTCAAGCTTTATTGTGAAGGACGCACCACATCTACGTTCCAGTTTGAATCTGCCGGTATGCAGAACTCATTACGCGACCTGAAACCCTCGAAATTCGAAGATCTCATCGCTATGAATGCTCTATACCGTCCGGGACCTATGGATTATATCCCCTCTTTCATCAAACGTAAGCACGGGGAGGAACCTATAACATACGATATACCTGTCATGGAGAAATATCTTCATGAAACTTACGGAATTACCGTATATCAGGAACAGGTGATGCTTCTGAGCCGTCTTCTTTCCAACTTCACACGAGGTGAAAGTGATATGCTTCGAAAAGCTATGGGTAAGAAGCAGATCGACAAGATGGCCAAACTGAAGGTTAAATTTATGGCTGAAGGACAAAAAAACGGTCATAAGGAGCAAGTGCTCGAGAAGATTTGGGGCGACTGGGAGAAGTTCGCTTCATACGCTTTCAACAAGAGTCATGCCACATGCTATACCTGGGTTGCCTACCAGACTGCTTATCTTAAAGCCAACTACCCTGCCGAATATATGGCGGGAGTGCTCAGCCGGAACCTCAATGCCGCTGATAAGCTTAAGAAAATCATGGAGGAATGCATACGCATGGGTATAAACGTTAAGGGTCCTGACATCAACGAGTCTTGGGAGAAATTCGGTGTGAATAAGAAAGGTGAGATTCGTTTCGGACTCGGAGCGGTGAAAGGAGTAGGCAGCAATGCCGTAAATGCTATTATCTCTGAACGCCAGGCCAATGGTCCGTTCAAGGATATCTATGACTTTGTGGAACGTGTGAATCTTAGCAGTTGCAACAAAGCTTCTATTGAAAATCTTGCAATGGCCGGTGCTTTCGATACGATGGGTTACCAACGTGAAGCTTTTGTAGAACCGACAGGTGATTCCACCTTTGCCGATGCACTCACAAAATATGGACAGACCATTCAGAATGACAAAAATTCATTGCAGCTGTCTCTCTTCGGTGATGTTGAACCACTCGAAACAAACAAACCACCCATACCGATGGTGAAACCCTGGAGCCTTCTCAAACTCCTTGAGGAGGAGAAGAAACTTGTGACGATTTATCTTTCTGCTCATCCGCTTGATCCGTATTATATGGAACTCACCTACGGGTGCAACTGTTCATGCGCTGAATTTGAAGACAAGAAAGTGGCAGGAGCAAAACTGACCATGGGTGGAATGGTGACTTCATTCAATATCCGTACATCAAAAAACGGTAAGGACTATGCCCAGATGACAATCGAAGATTTAAGCGGTACCGCCACATTTACTCTTTTCGGCAGAGCATACGAAGCTCATAGAAATTCAGTTGTGGTAGGCGACCCGATTTTTCTGAAAGTCAATGTCAATCAGGGCAAATGGGATCCGTCGAAAATTGATGTGAATATTGATGAGATACATCCTCTTGATTCTCTGAAAGGAAATGTGGCAAATGCCATATCAATATATCTGAGTCATCGTTTCGACACTCAGGAGTTTTTCAATAAACTCTTGAATTTTACTCCCAAAGAGAGATTGGGTGACCTTTTTATCGAACTCTATAATCAGGAAACGCGACAGATGGTGAAGATTCATTCACGTAAAAAATTCCCTGTCACAAAAGATTTTTTAAATTTCCTTGATGAATGGGGCATCAAATATAAGGTTCTCACCGTTTAATATTATAGTGAATCTAATTTCTTTAATTATAAAACCTTTTAATAATACTGGAAATGGCATTAGAATTTACTGATCAGACTGCCCGTGAGGCAATCGAATCCGGAAAACCGGTAGTTATCGATTTCTGGGCAACCTGGTGTGGCCCTTGTATCAAACTTGGTCCAATCGTAGAGGAACTCGCTGAAAAATATCAGGGACAGGTTATAGTTGGTAAGCTTAACCTCGATGACAACGACGAGATAGCAAGCGAACAACGCGTACGCAACATTCCTACCGTGCTTTTCTTCAAAGACGGTCAACTTAAAGAACGTAGCGTAGGTCTCGTAAAACTTTCCGATCTCGAGGCTAAGATTGCTGCAATCCTTTGATTCAGGGCACTCGTCCGTACATTTTAAATGTACGTTGATAATAAGGGGTACTCATCTCGGAGATGAGTACTCCTTTTTGTGTAGAAGCATGTATAAAACGATTATTGTCAATCATTATCCCTACATGCGAAATCTTGTTTTTATCTTTTCCGGTTGCGAAAAACACTAAATCTCCGGGTCGAACGTCTTTCTCCTTGAGTTTCTTACAGAATTCGGCTTGTTTCGCCGAATTGCGTGGCAGTTTCTTATCGGTAACCTTATTGTAAACACTTAGTACCATCCCGGAACAGTCGGTACCTTTTCTTTTATCAGAACCTCCGTATTTATAGGGTGTACCCTGCCAGGAGAGCGCCTCCTCAACAATTTTCTTTTCCTGACCTTTCAGATTTCTGACATTGACTGTCTCGATCTTGGGTTTATTGGAACGCTTGCCGGTGGCTTTCTTAGATGAATGGCACCCTGTAAGTGCTAAGGCGATAAATAGGAGAGAACAAATGTGAAGGAATCGTCTTTTTTCAAAAAACATTGAAGTATTATGGATTAGGAAATTATAGTTCAGAAGTTTACACCGAATGATATGGTAGCCAGTGAAATATCGTTAGCTTTATCGTTCAGGATATACTTATGACGCCTGTTGAAATGTCTGAATTCGTAGGCGAGGATAATATGGCTCTGGAATTTTTTACCCATTGCCAGGTTAATACCTGCTCCCAATTGAGCGTTGGTATCGCCAAATGTCGGAGAATCTCCAATGGTATTGAATGAATAACCTACCTTCAATGACATGAAGAACAGTCGCGGCCTATGGGAAAAAGAGCTGCGCAACAAAGCATAGATGGGTATGAAATTATCGCCGTTACCCAACGACCGGTGTATACCTACACCGGCACCCAATATACGGAAAAAATTGTTTTTATAACCCAATACCGCATCTATATTAAATGTAGAGGTATTGTAACCCGATAAATCTATAGATGCTCCGAATTCTGCTCCCCATGTAAAATGAGATTTATCGAGATTACGTGTGGCTTTCGGGAAAAGGCTTTCGCGTTCCTCTTTCTCTTCCTCATCTTCCGATTGATTGCCATTTTTAATTTCATCGATTTTGTTTTTCTCAACCATCGATATTTCATTATCAGAAGATTTTCCCAAAACGGTTATAACATCAGACGTTTCTGCACTATAGCCGGGGACAAAAGAGAAAAGAGAAACGCCTATGCCCAACAAGATATTTCGAAGTCTGTTGTTCATAGGCGATCTGTTAAGAAAAAAGTAGGTTTATTTCATTATGGATTCCGAAATTACGGAATAAGATAAAAGCAACTTCCATGTCGGGTTATTCTCCCAAGTAACTTTTCAGAAGTTTGCTTTTCTGACCTTTGAGGCGACGGATAGCTTTCTCCTTAATCTGACGTACACGTTCACGTGTAAGGTCAAATTTTGCTCCGATCTCTTCCAAAGTCATCTCCTGGCAACCGATTCCGAAGAACATCTTGAGAATTTCCCTTTCGCGATCGTAAAGCTGACGCAAAGCGCGGTCAACCTCCTTGGAAAGAGATTCCTGATTCAATGTGGAATCGGCCATAGGGCTGTCGTCATTTGGAAGCACATCGAGGAGAGAATTGTCTTCACCATCCACAAATGGAGCATCCACAGAAATGTGACGGCCTGATACTTTAAGAGTATCCGAAACTTTATCTACCGGAAGGCCGAGACGTTCAGCCAATTCTTCCGGGGAGGGACGCCGTTCATTCTCCTGTTCGAATTTGGAAAGCTCTTTGCTTATCTTGTTCAATGATCCCACCTGATTGAGTGGAAGACGTACGATTCGGCTTTGTTCTGCCAAAGCTTGCAAAATAGACTGACGAATCCACCAAACAGCGTAAGATATGAATTTGAAGCCTCTTGTCTCATCAAATTTCTGGGCGGCCCTAATAAGACCGAGATTACCTTCATTGATGAGGTCGGGAAGGCTAAGACCCTGATTCTGATATTGCTTTGCCACTGACACCACGAAGCGCAGATTTGCTCTTGTCAGTTTCTCAAGGGCAGCATGGTCGCCTTTCTTGATTCGCTGTGCAAGCTCAACCTCTTCACTAACAGAAATCAGTTCCTCACGGCCAATTTCCTGCAGATACTTGTCGAGAGATGCACTTTCACGGTTTGTAATTGATTTTGTAATCTTTAGCTGTCTCATATTCCCATCAATATATTATAAGTCGAGGTGCCGAAATAAGGATTTCAGCAACTACGCCTATTTAAAAACNTCTGANAAGCCNGATTGTTGTGTNATTTTTAGTAAAAAATATAAAGAAGGCCATGTCTNNTCTTTTTAGACACGGCNCTCTCTCNGCAGATANATTNTTGCGCTGTTAAGCNATGNATTAAANTTTCCGATTTTATTGGNACTAAGGATTATTCCTNTGAAAGATTTACNGCATAATAATATNTCTTACCTGTAGGATAAAGACCGGTGATGAACATCACCTTATCTCCTGCATCATCTTTCATGATCTGATTGTAAATCATCTCGACATCTTCTGATGAATTTACACTCCTTCCATTGATATCGGTAATGATGAAACCTTCTTTTATACCTGCGTCACTGAAAGCTCCTTTCTTGAGACCTGCCACTTTGACACCTGAAGAAATGCCCAGACTGCGTTTCGTCTCTTCATTGAGCTTCATGAAAGCACAACCAACTTCCGAGAAGTCACCTTTCTTGGTGATTGAGGTGTTGCCTTGTGAGTTACGCAGTACACCGCTCTTCGAATATTTCTCATTATTCCTGATATAAGTGACAGTAATCTTATCACCGGGACGGAACTGGTTGAGTTGTTCCATAAGCTGCGGGATAGAATGTACATCGGCATTATTGATACCGACAATCACATCATCGGGCTGAAGACCAAGTTCCTTGGCAGTACTTCTATCGGTTACATTAACCACAAGAACACCATTCTTTGTAGCGGTTATGTTTTTCTCCTTTGCAATCTTGGCATCAAGTTCTGCAATTGTACATCCGAGCATCGCACGTTGAACAGTGCCATATTGCTTAAGGTCGGTCATAACTTTCTTAACGATTGAGGTAGGTATTGCGAAAGAGAAGCCTGCATAGCTACCTGTATTGGAATATATGGCTGAGTTTATACCGATAAGTTCACCTTTCAAGTTTACGAGAGCTCCTCCGGAGTTACCGGGATTAAGGGCTGCGTCCGTCTGGATAAATGACTCGATACCCATCTTACCGCCACGGGAATTCTGACTGATGCTGCGAGCCTTAGCACTAACAATACCCGCGGTTACTGTAGAATTGAAACCGAACGGATTACCAACGGCAAGCACCCACTCCCCTATTTTAAGATCGTCGCTATTGCCGAAGGTGATAGGATGAAGATTCTCAGCCTCAACTTTGATAAGAGCAAGGTCGGTTGCCTCATCCGTACCTATTACACGTGCTTCGTATGTGGAATTATCATTTAAAAGCACTTCAAGTTTATCTGCTCCGTCAATCACGTGATTGTTAGTGACAATATAACCGTCGGCCGTAAGGATAACTCCGGAGCCTAAACCACTCTGTACAGGCTCACTGTTACGCTGCTGCTGACGGGGTTGCTGTTGCTGACGAGGTTGTTGAGGGCCGAAGAAGAAATCGAACATGCCGAATGGATCATATCCTCCGCCGTTGCCATATTGCTGCTGGCGCTGTGCGGTGTAACTCTTAATGCATACTACGGCATTCACTGTGTTTTCTGCAGCTACAGTAAAGTCTGTTTCAAACGAACCGCTATGTGCAGTGCGGATAAACTGTGTCTGATTGTTTTCTGCATGGTTATCGGCGCATGCTGGCGATACCAGAATCGCGAGAGCCGCCATAATAGCGGGGATGCTGTATCTCTTCATGTCTTTTATTTATGTAAGGTTGGTTTTTATTTCTGTTGACTGTGTCTTTTATTTTTTTTCTGTAAAAAAGAAAGATTCTTACCGGAGGCTCGACTGCCGGTTAAAGCATTGGTGGAAATCGCCTCCGCTACAATAAAAATGCAAAAAATCGTCCATTATTACATCCGAGAGCTTCTAAATTAAGCCTTTTAAGTTAATTTAATAAAAAGATTAAATTTATGTTGAAAAAAAAAAGGAGGTAGCCCGGTATTATTCCGTCTGCCTCCCTATTAAGGATTATTATTGTCAAAAATGACTTACTTTATGCCGTCACGGTAAAGAAGTGCATCCACTGTCGGTTTCTTACCACGGAATTCTATATATAGTTCCATCGGATCGACCGTACCACCGCTCTGAAGCATTTTCTTGAATTTATCGGCCGTTACCTTATCGAAAATTCCGTTTTCTTTGAAAGCTGCGAATGCGTCGGCATCGAGCACCTCAGCCCACTTATAGCCATAATATCCGGCAGCATACCCTCCTGCGAAGATATGACCGAAAGAAGGAGAAGTAAGACAATCTTCAACTGCATCAAAAACTCTTACGGGATCCTGAGCCTTCTTCTCGAAAAGTGCTATATCGGCGCTTGCCCTCAATGGTTCTTCTATTGTATGATAAGCCATATCAAGATAACCGAAACCTAATTGACGCATACAAGCGTAGGCCGCTGCATATTGCTGTGCCCGGAGAAATTTATCGAGCAATTCCTCCGGCATCTTCTCTCCTGACTTGTAATGCTTGGCGAAACCATCGAGAAATTCTTTTTCAGTAAGGAAATTCTCATTAAATTGGGAGAAAAGTTCCACAAAATCATGATATACGTTTGTTCCACTCAAAGAAGAATAGGTAGCCTGAGCAGAAAGTCCGTGCAAAGCATGACCGAATTCGTGAAGGAACGTCTCAACCTCGTAGGGTGTGAGCAGTACAGGCTCATTACCTACCGGTTTGGAGAAATTGCATACTATGGAAATCAATGGCAATGTACGGTTACCTTCATCGTCTTTTGTCTCGGTTCGGAATTCAGTCATCCATGCACCGGGCGATTTTCCGGGACGATAAAAGAAATCGGCATAAAGAATACCAAGAATGCTTCCATCTTTCTCATACACCTCAAAAGCTTTGACATCCGGATGATAGACAGGAATATCTTTGTTTTCTTTGAATGTATAACCATACAGTCGGGTTGCCAGACCGAGCACACCACCGATTGTATTCTCAAGTTCAAAATACGGCTTCATGTCCTCATCGTTAAAAGCGTATCTTGAATTCTTGAGTTTATCCGACCAATAGCTATAGTCCCAAGGCATTAGCCGGAAATCATCGCCCTGAGTCTTGCGGGCAAAATCCTCCACTTCCTTCACCTCCTCTTNCATAGNGNNANTGTAGTTCTGNCNAAGATTNTCAAGANGTTGCATTACATTATCAGTAGTGGCCGCNATTGTGCCTTGAAGATGGTATTCTGCGAAATTTTNCTTCCCCATCAATTGCGCTATCTCAAGACGAATATTAGCTATGTCTTTTAGTATCTGAGTATTGTCATACTTGCCACCGACATTTCTTGAGCCATTGATTTTATAGAGTTTCTCACGCAACTCACGGTTATCGGCATATTTCATAAAGGGAGTATAGGAGGGAGCATACACTGTGAACAGGTAAAGCTCGGTATCATCCGGCTTATTCTCCGCTTCAAGTGCATCACGCGCCGCCTCCCTGGCAGCCAATTTAATACTTTCCGGCAACCCTGCTGTATCGGCTTCCTTTACCCATAGACGGCGTTCGGGATCAGCCATGCCGTTGGTGACATTCTGTGAAAACTGTATATTAAGGTCGGAAAGCTCGGAATTCAGACGACGGAATTTTTCCCTATCCTCACCTACAAGGTTAGCACCGCTTTCGGCAAAACCACGATAGGTTTCATCTATCAGACGTAAGGCTTCTGGAGTGAGATCAGTGCGCGAGCCTTTCGTGTCATGCACCTTTTTAATTCTGTTCCATAGTTTCTCATTAAGTAGCACACTCGTGGAATGTTCAGAAAGAAGTGGTGTGACCTTAGCCACCATGTTCATGTAAACCGTATCTCCAACTGCCGCTTCAAGATTGCTTAGTGCAAGCACCGACCAATTCAGGAGCGAACCGCTGCGGTCAAACGCAGCTATAGTGTTTTCAAATGTCGGTTCTTCCTCAGAGGAAACTATTGCCTCGATCTCTCCGTCATGTATTTTAATTGCCTCGATGATGGCATCTTCATAGTCCGGTGCCTGAATCTTATCGAAGGGCACTGTTNGAAAAGGTGCATCCGAGGGACGCAAAAGCGGATTTGATCCGGCCCCCTTGACTTCATCAGCCATTGTCATAATGGAAATTATTGTTATTGATCCCAAGAGGAATCTGTTCATATTTTTCATTGTTTATTATCCTCAACACCTTCCATGATCACCTGTATTCGGTTGTTACCATTGTAAAGGGTTTTCATAAAATTATTCAGGTCAGCTAAAGAGATGTTCTCTATTNTCTTGTCATAATCGGTGATCACATCAANTCCACGAAGATATGTCATAATGTTACTGTCCCAATATCTGTTGGTACGGAGATTAATCTCAAGTTGTTTGAGCATNGCCTGTTTCACCTTGTTGAATTGTTCCTCGGTAGCACCGTCATTAAGAAGTTTGAGAAGCTCGGCTTGTGCACGGTCTATCAGTTGCTGTTGCTGGTCTTTATTTGTCTGGAATTGATATGCCAGACTCCAGTATCCGTTGCTCGGGTTAAGATAAGAACCAACTCCGGCACCGTAAGTACCACCTTCTTCCTCTCGCAATGTTTCTGTATAGATATTACTGAGGATGTCACCTATCATCTCCACCATGACAGAATTCTTCTGATTGAATGGTATGTTATTATCTGAATAGAAATCATAGACCATTGTAGAAGGAGTCTGCATAGTATGAGTGAAATGANTTNCTACATCANCTNTGACTGTCTCNATATTNGCCACANCTTNCAAATTTCTCGGTGTGGAAGCCGGAAGAGTAGCGATATATTGCTCAAGAAGAGGTTTGATAGTCTCATCATCTACATTTCCGGTGAATATGAAAGTATAATCCGCAGCATTTGACAGAGCATTCTTCACCATCTGAAGCATCTTTGGATAATTGGCTGCGTCAAGAGTGGCAACTGTGATGCTTTGCATCAGGGCGTTTCCGGGATATTGGGTAGCTCTTACTGAATCTGAGAAAACCTTCTGCGGATTCTTCTCTGCATTCTGAAGAGCCACACGGTTGCGCCCTTCAATAACATCGTAGGTGGCTTGGTCTTCACCGATATTAGTAAATGCAGTATATACCAGTTCCATCATGGTCTTGAAGTCTTTCACTGTTGAGTAACCGCTCAATACATCAGTGAAATTATTTATCGCAAAGCTGACACTTGCCTGCTTGCCGGCGAGATATTTTGTGAGCGTCTTGTTGTCAAAAGGACCCTTCTTTGATGCGGAGAACGCCACACCCATCAGACTTACGTTTGCTGCATCGTCCTGAGAAAAAGTACGCACACCACCATCGCGGTAAGCCGTAAGCATTATTTCGTCAGCTGCGAAATCTGTAGTCTTTACTATTACCTTTACTCCGTTGGAAAGTGTGTAAACCTTCGCGCCAAGTGCGGGATCATCCGTTACACCTGTAATTTTCCCCGGTGCGGGAAGATGTGCAATCAGCGGCTCTGTAATTACCTCATCCACGTAAGCTTCATATTGAGCATGCATTGCATCCGAAATAGTTTTCACGAGGACGTCCTCGGCTACTATCTCAAAGCCTTCACGTGCCGGTTCTGTAGTAACGATAACCATATTCTGATCTGTCAGCAATTGAGCACATGCCTGATTGATTGCTGCGACCGGTATCTGAGGAAGGATGGCCTGCACAAGCTGAAATTCTGTTTCAATGCCGGGAGTGGGTTCGTTATCTACGAAATGACGAATCAACTCCGATCCAAGAGCATCGTTGTCGGTTTTGTCGCGTTCATTGTATGTGACCTCAAGTTGGGAGAGCACTTCTTCTTTAACGCGATCATACTCACTCTCTGTAAATCCGGTGGAACATGCACGAGCTACAATACCCATAACTTCAGCCACAGCTTTCTGTGTATCTGACTTCGGGATAACGGCAATATTGAAAGAGTCTTTAGTCTTTGATACATAGTAATCACTGAAGTAAACACCGGCCTGGGCATAAGCGCAGGCAGGATCATGGGCTGCTTCAGAAAGACGGTTATTGATAAGCTGCTGTATTATTCCATGCACAAGATCTACGCCGATATATATCTCCTGAGTGTTTCGCATCTCAAAAGGCACCTTGTCACTCTTGAAAGAGATTGTCGTGCGTGGCATTCGTAATTCCGGGTCAGAGAATGAAGCGTAGATAGGTGCTTCATTATCACTGACAGTAGGATAGTTACGTGGAGCCGCATTTTCTGGCATGGGAATGGGAGAGAACATATCAATCACTTTCTTCTCCATTTCATCAGCATCGAAGTCACCGACAATAATAATGCCCTGTTGATCAGGACGATACCATTTTTTGTAATAGGCACGCAGTGTCTCGGGTTTAAAGTTCATCACAACCTCCATTTTACCTATAGGCATCTGCTGGTATTGATATTCCTTGTAAATCTGTGGAAGGATAGACGTGTACATTCTTATATCGGCATCGTTGCGTGAGCGCCACTCCTCTTGAATCACTCCCCTTTCGGCATCTATCTCCGCCTCTTCGAGAAGTATCTCGCCACTCCAGTCGTGGAGCACTAAAAGCACACTGTCCATCAATGGCTTGTCTGTTGTAGGCACGTTGTTGATATTATATACAGTCTCATCGAAAGAAGTATAGGCGTTGATGTCGGCACCAAAACGGATGCCCTTACCCTGAAGATAGTTGAGCATGTTCTTACCCGGATAATGGCTGGTTCCGTTAAAGGCCATGTGCTCGAGGAAGTGTGCCAGACCGAGTTGTTCCTCAGTTTCCAATGTAGAGCCTACTTTTTGTGCGATATAAAAGTTGGCACGTTCTTTAGGCATTTCGTTGTGCATGATGTAATAGCTCAAACCATTGGGGAGCACTCCATGCTTCACTTTCGGGTTCAAAGGAAGCGGAGTAAGTTGTTGGGCTTGAGTNCCGATGCTTAGCAANGCAATGATAGCCAGAGCCAAGCTCATTACTTTCCTNATCATATTAGTGAAAATTTATGGTTATTTTTTAGTGAAATATTTTGGTTGTTTCTTTCAGTAGAATGAAAAGTGGATTCTTTTCTATAAATCTATCAAGTCGTCTTGCACTTGTTACAATCGTAAATCGACGACATAACTCTTTTCTTTATCTATTGTAACTCATAAAAAGAGGCATTTATTTTCTTTTCTACTAAAAATAGACTTATATATGTCTTCCTTTTATGAAATTCCATTCATAAGGGCATAGATCGATAGACCCGAGACAGATTTAATGCCGGTTTTAGCTGTTATGTTTTTCCTATGAGTTATGACTGTATTGATGGATATACATAATTCATCAGCAATTTCTTTATTGATTTTCCCTGCTACCAGCAGTCGGAGCACCTCCTTTTCCCTTGCTGACAATTCACCCGGTACTTCGTTATCCATGATGATGCTATCGACCAGTCCTTGCAACTTCTCCCCTATCTTGGCTTCATCTTCAAACGGAAGAAGCAGATGATCACCTGATGCCGGAGATTTCGTATATTCATCGTAAAACAACAAAGTTTTTTGACGTCTGGGCATAAAATAATCAAGATTGTTGACAAAAACTCCTGAAGTTACGATAAAACCGTCGGCCGATTCTTCAAAATTTCTGAAATCGTCAAAAGATACATAACTGACCACTCTTATCTCATGGTCAGCCAAAATAAGAGTCTTGATGCCGACAGCCGCCAAAGTAGGAACTCCTATGATGGCTATTCCTTTACTCATGGCCATGACCTGTGTCGATTTTGTGGTCCGATCTCACCGATGGAATAAGGATACGGCGACGGATACGGTTATTCTGCCGGTAATCTTTCTCTAAGGAAAATATCGCCGTCACTACAGCAGTAGCCAGATTCCGGTCGTAATCACCTCTGAGATGAGCAACAAAAAGATATAGCAGATCATGCAATTTCTCCTCTACGTCCGAATGATCTTCAGCCGATAATTCTATTCCGTTGTCTAACTTACCTTTTAAAAGGGCCGGGAATACTTTCCGCTCATCTTGTTCCACAATTGTTTCAAGTTGTAAGGCTGTCTCTTCAAAAAAACTGTGAAGTCGGTCGAGATTATTGTCAGCACCGCTTCGGGAAAGAAGAGAATCAAAATGACGCCGAATGTTCGGAAGTTGAACATACAGATAATACCTTGATGTCTTCAGGAGATATTCCACTGTCTTTTCGATAGTGAAAGTATCTTTTGCATTCATCGGGAAATAATCGGGATCAAGAAATGTATTGATGACAGAAAGAAAGAAATCGGCATCGATATGTTGTCGTGAGCATATCGTGCCGATTGTCTGCTCACCCACACCTAATTCAACCCCAAGGCGGTTGACCACGGGGATTAACTGAGGATGGGCAAGAATGGCTTCGGAGAGTTTACTCTCCCTGTTGTATAACGCCATTAAGTCTATTTTTTTACTATGATGGTTGAATTCTGGGTTATGATGATATCCACAGCTACGTCATGTGGCTCCACGGGCACTTCGTCTACAAGCTGGAATTCATAACCGACACCAACTTTTGTTGCCTTGGTGTTTTTAAGCAGACGGTCGTAAAATCCTTTGCCACGCCCGAGTCTATTACCGGCCCTGTCATAAGCCACAGCCGGGACCACCACCATCTCTATCTCGGAAGGATCGACTGTGCAATTGCCTGTCGGCTCTTCTATATGGAAACTTCCGAGTTCAAGATGTGATTCATCGTATGGTAAAATCTCGAGATTCACTCCATTTACTCTGGGAAGATAAAAATGCTTTCTCTTACCCCATTTGCCTAAAAAGGCATGGGTAAAGAGTTCATCGGGCAAAGAATGATACATAAGAATGTGGTCGGCCATAAGGAAAGCCGCTGTATTCTCAAGTCTTTCAAACACCTCTTCGGCAGCACTTTTTTTCTCCATATCGGAGAGCATCTGGCGCATCGCCTTAACTTTTCTCCTTATTTCATGCTTTTCCATAACTTAGTGTTTTTCATTATTATTATTCATTTTTCATTGCGAAAAGTCCCTTTTCGGGCACCTCCTGCATTTCTACTATCATCCGGTCTCTGTCATCGTCGATGAGATACCAAAGAATATGATTATCAGCACCGATATCGCTGACTAAGCCCTCTTCTGTTTTATCTTTGGTTTCCAACTTGATATCAATTGGCGATCGACCCTCTTCAAGAGCCTTTATAGCCTCTTTTACAGCAGGATCAGATTCGTTAAGAAGTTCAATGAAAGCCGGATAACCCAACACGTCGCGGGCAATCATCGCTTTTATCTGACTGAGCAAGAGCTGGCGGCTTTGATTAATATAGTACCATCTTGCCGGCACCCCGTTCTTGACAGCAAAACTTACGAAATTTTCCAATAACGTATTATCACGTGGAAGCACCTTCAACAGTCGGTCAAGACTTTTCACACCATCAAGCATATCACGGTATTTGTCGGCTACGGAATAAGCGAATTTCTGAATAAGTCCGTTGTTGGCGACATTGACATAATATGATGTGAAGCCTGTGGTATCTTCCGGTACAAAGATATCGGGCATTATCCCACCACCACCATAAACTGTTCGTCCGTTGGATGTGGAGAAAATTTTACTCTCATCAAACTTGATGCTGTCGGCATTATAGAATTCACCATGAGTGAATCTATCCACTATATCAAGTTCGTACTTACCGTCTTTACCTCTCTGATATTCTTTCTGGATGCTTCTTCCGGATGGAGTATAATATCTTGCAACCGTCAGACGAATCGCACTGCTGTCGGGTAATTCGGTCTGATTTTGCACAAGTCCTTTACCAAATGAACGACGCCCGATAACCAGACCACGATCATTATCCTGAATAGCTCCCGCGAAAATCTCTGATGCCGAGGCGGAATATTCATTGGTCAGTATGACAACCTCACTATCTTTAAAATGTCCGTGGTCATTGCTTATAGCCATTGTTTCATTCTCGGGCCGACGTCCTTTGGTATAAACAATCATGCGCCCGGCTGGAAGGAATTCATTAGCCATATATATAGCCTGATCCATGAATCCACCCGAGTTGCCACGTAAATCAATTATGAATTTACGGGCGCCATCCGCTTTCAGATCGCTCAGAGCCGTATAAAACTCGTTGTAGGTGTTGCGGGCAAACTTTGTGACACGCAGATAGCCTATGCTGTCATTTACCATATATGAACAGTCAATAGAATTAACAGGTATATCCCCGCGGATCACATCAAACATCAAAGGTTTAGTGGAATTGGAACGTTTAATCTCAAGTTCTACTTTTGTTCCTTTCTGACCTCTGAGTGTCTTGAATACATCGTCATTGGTGAGCTTGCTGCCGGTCAGCATTACTGTGTCTGCTTTGATTATACGGTCACCCGGCAATATACCGACTTTTTCGGCAGGTCCACCCGGTATAACCTCTATGACATTAACCGTATCATTCAATATCTGAAACGATACGCCCACACCGCTGAACGACCCTTGCAGATCATCATTCACAGCTTCAAGTTCACTCGCCGGAATATAGGCTGAATGGGGATCGAGGGAGCCGAGAAGATCGGGAAGTGAGGCCTCGATCAATGAATCAATATCGATTTTGTCAACATACTCGGTGTCTATAAGTCTTAATACGGTGCGCAACTTTTCCTCTTGAGTGGAAAGTGTACGTCTGGTTATATACCGACCTATAAACACACCGCCGACTACCCCTAAAGTCACCAGCAGAGGTAGAGCAACAAGACCGATATTTCGTTTAATCTTCATCGTCCAATGGTAAATGTACAACCTCGATTCCTGCACGTCGCAGAAGATCGATGCCGTCTGTTATTCTGTATAATTCGGAAAAAACCACTTTACGGATTCCCGACTGGATTATCAGTTTGGCGCATTCCATGCAAGGACTCGCAGTGACATAAAGCGTGCTGCCTTCACTGGAATTGTTGCTGCGTGCCACCTTTGTGATAGCATTGGCCTCGGCATGCAGCACATACGGGAACGTCACATCCGATCCGTCTTCACATACATTAAGAAAGCCGGATGGGGTGCCGTTGTAACCGTCGGATATTATCATTTTATCTTTCACTATCAACGCGCCAACCTTACGCCGGCGACAATATGAATTCTCACTCCATATTCTCGCCATGCGAAGATAACGGCTGTCGAGCACCTTATTCTTTTCAGTGATTTCCATTATAAGGGTCTGAAATTTTAGCTGTGTGTAGGTGCAGAATCAATGTTCCATAAGAAAACGTTCTGCATCGAGTGCGGCCCGGCATCCTGTTCCCGCGGCCGTTATGGCTTGTTGATAAACAGGGTCGGCACAGTCGCCCGCTGCGAACACACCCTCTACATTAGTATGTGTCGAAGCCCCTTTCACCTTTATATAACCTTCTGTGTCAAGTTCGATCTGACCACGGAAAATCTCTGTATTAGGCGTATGGCCGATAGCGAGGAAGAAACCGTCGATCGCGATGTCAAAGGTCTCCTCTTCAGGAGTTCCGACATTCCGCACCAGACGTGCGCCCTCTACACCATCCTCTCCAAAGAGGCTTAACGTATTGCAATGGAATAATATCTCTATATTCTCACGTTCTTTCACGCGACGTTGCATAACATCAGATGCCCTCAATACTCCGCGACGAACAATAAGATATACTTTCTTTGCAAGAGTCGAGAGGTATAGCGCTTCCTCGCATGCGGTGTCACCACCGCCTACAACTGCCACATTTTTCTTACGGTAGAAGAAACCGTCACATGTGGCACATGCGCTTACTCCCAAACCACGGTATTTCTCTTCATCGGGCAGTCCGAGATACTTTGCTGTCGCCCCGGTACTGATTATAACGGTATCTGCTACTATCACATCCCCTTTTTCATCCTCAGCATGGAAGGGTCTGGAAGAAAAATCAACTTTCGTAATCGTGCGTGACACTATCTCCGCTCCGAATTTGAGCGCCTGCTGACGGATTTCTTCCATCATCTCCGGTCCCTGAATACCTGCGGGATACCCCGGAAAATTTTCTATTTCGGTGGTTTGTGTGAGTTGTCCGCCGGGTTGGTGCCCCTCGAATATTATAGGTTGTAAATTAGCTCTTGATGTATAGATACCTGCTGTGTATCCGGCCGGACCGGAACCTATTATCAGCACTTTTGTTTTTCTTTCTGCCATATTTACTTTTATTGTTTCGGGTTATCTTATCAGGCTTTTGATCTTTTAGCCTTTTTCATTATTATTATAACAAATTATAATGTATTTTTTCTTTTAATAATTAAACTTGTTATCCCTCTTACCCCCTGACCGATGATAATCCCGACTACTGAATCACTGTTATTATCATCTTTAAATGCAACATCATCTTAAATCTATTACTTCAGCATTCGGATATTTGGACCGAGGGTATTCAAATTCGGCTGATGATAGGGGAGTTGTGGTAGTGAATGAACTTACATCTACGGTAGTGACACCTCCACCCATATCAACCTTTATTTTCTCTATATGAAAATCACTGGCATTTACAGTGAAAGTGAGCTTCTTGATGCTGTTCTTTTTATTGCGTGGCACCAATTCAACCACATATTTTCCGCTCTTCTTCTCTGTTGAGAAAGCGTATGTATATCCTCCTGCCCCACCCTTCACATATAGTAAAGGATTTGATTCCAAAAGCTCTTGTGCCGTAGGGACAATTACCGTGGTCTCGGACGTTGCGGAATTATAAGTGTAAAGCTCCTTTCCGTTATACCAGGTGGATACCTCAGGAAGCAAGACGGAGAATTTATTNCCACTGCTTTTTATCGTGCCTTTACTTGAATGTCCGTTTGCCGAAATTATGAACTTCGCTGTGATGCCTTTAGCATTTGTGACTACTCCGGCCGCCTTTTGAACAACCTGTTCGGGAGTCAACGCAGCTTCTGCCGTGGTCGGGATAGTCAAAATAATGACACACATTAACAGGGTCACGAACTTAGCAACGGATTTTACATTTGAGTTCAACTTATCCTCACTTCTATTATACTTCATTTTCTAATCTTGATTAACACTCATGTTGATTATCTAATTATCACCCGTGTCGGATTACGTAAGTAGGTTTATGCATCTTACAATCGGGGAGACATACATCATTAAGGTTTAAGAATCGACTCAAGGGTAATAGCATCAACAAGCACCGATCTTGGTTTTCCTCCATGGGCCGGTCCTACAATTCCGGCAGCCTCGAGCTGATCCATTATTTTACCGGCACGATTATATCCGATGGAATAACGGCGTTGGAGAGAAGAGGTTGAGGCCGTGTTGCTTGTGACAACGAGGCGTGCTATTTCCTCAAATAAAGGATCCCGATCACCGAAATTATTTCCTATCTCACTGTCGTTTTCACCGGCTCCTGTAGTAACAGGTTCCGGCAATTCGTAGGCTCCTTGGCCATAAGGCTGTCGCTCTATATAGTCGCATATTGCCTCCACTTCAGGAGTGTCAATAAAAGCACACTGCACTCGCACCATAGGTGCATTATTACTGATAAGCATATCACCTCGACCGATGAGCTGTTGAGCACCCGNNGTNTCAAGNATNGTCTTACTGTCNACNCCCGAANNNACCTTNAANGCNATACGNGCNGGGAAGTTNGCNTTGATGATACCNGTNATGACATTNGTNGAGGGNCNNTGNGTGGCNANAATCACNTGCATACCNACNGCACGNGCNTTCTGTGCNAGNCGCGCNATAGGTATCTCTACCTCTTTACCCGCTGTCATGATGAGGTCGCTGAACTCATCCACCACAACAACGATATATGGAAGGAATCTGTGACCCTCGAGAGGATTCAGACGCTTCTCTTTTATCTTTTCATTATACTCTTCAATATTACGAGTATGGGCAGCTTTCAAAAGTTGGTATCGGTTGTCCATCTCGACACAAAGTGAACTGAGAGTAGCTACCACCTTATCCATATCTGTAATAATAGCATCTGTGGCATCAGGTATCTTCGCCAAATAATGAGCCTCTATCTTTGCATAAAGACTGAACTCTACCATCTTGGGGTCTATCATTACGAATTTGAGCTCGTCAGGCGTCTTACGATAAAGCAGGGATGCTATTATAGCATTAAGACCTACTGACTTACCTTGACCCGTGGCACCGGCTACAAGAAGGTGGGGCATCTTCGCCAGATCTGCTATGTAGACCTCATTGGAGATAGTCGAGCCTATGGCAATAGGTAGTTTATACTTGGATTCCTGATATTTACGAGACTTTATCACTGTGCGCATAGAAACAGTTTGGGCATCTTTGTTTGCCACTTCTATACCGACAGTTCCTTTTCCCGGTATCGGAGCTATGATTCGAACACCTGTGGCTGCCAGGCTGAGTGCTATGTCATCCACAAGATTACGTATACGGTTGATCTTGACTCCACGGTCTGGTACAATCTCATAAAGGGTGACGGTGGGTCCGACAGTAGCTTCAATGCTTGTAATGGAAATTCCGAAATCAAGAAGTGTCTTTTTGATTTTCTCCTTATTCTCCATCTGTTCATTAGCATCCACACTTATTCGCTCCACGCCTTCTCTCAGGAGTTCAGCCGGAGGAAATTTGTAAGGATGCATTCCCGGCAAAACCGCTTCAGCGGCCTCTCTTACAGGCTCTGTCTGCCCTATCTCATTGACATTTACAACCATATCGATATCTTCCTCAGTATCTATATCCTCAAGTTCAGGGACTTGAACCTGTGAAGGATCAGAAGAAGCAGATTGTTCAGAAGCTATATTAGTTGTATTATTCTGTTTCGGTTGTTCGGGCTCGGAGGAATGAGTTGGAGTAACCGTTGACTGAACAGGGGCAGCCTGAGCAGATGCAGGTGGAACTGAAGCAACTTCGCCGGCTTGTGATTGCGTTGCAGTTTCCAGGTTATACGTGTTCTGAGAATCAACTGAAGACAATGTATCTTCAATCTCGTCAAAATCCGGAAGTGTCGTGTATAGACCTGAATCAGAGGTAGCAAAATGAACCTGGGTAAGCTCATCTTGCTCATTCTCAGGCTCCGGCAAAGCCACTTCACCTGCCTTGGCAGCATCCGCTTCCTCAAGCCTGCGCATCTCCTCCAGCTCCCTCTCACGTTGTCTGATAGCCTCCTGTTCCTCAGCTATCTTCCTTTTTTTCTCGGCTCTCTTTTTCCTGATTTTTATTATCCAGTTAATCAGGTCTCGAAGGCATATCACTACAAAACATCCTATAAGGAACAAACATAGAATACCGGCTCCGGTCCAACCAACAAATCGGATAATAAATTCATTCACATAACGGCCATGATAACCTCCCCAGTTGACTGTTGAATCGAATCCTATGGTCAACAAGCCAACTATAAGAGAGACCGTGACAAGAGCTACGAGCGACTTTATTGTGAAATCGACTGTCTTGAAACGAGGTTTTCCGGTAAGTTGTTTCAAAGCCATTGCTATAAGCCAAAAAACAATTACTCCGGCACCGAGTCCAAAACATTCATTTATAAGAAATTCCGACAGTCGGGCGCCTCCTTCTCCTCCGGCATTAGATATGTCGCAGGCTGCACCTATAGCCAGATTGTTGATTTCTGACTGGTCTTTTACACAGCTTGTAAAGTAGGATAGAAACGACACACCAAGATACAGACCCAAGAAGACGAGGAAAAGGCCGAGCAACCATCTTGTAGTCTGACTATGAGCCCATTCTTTTACGACCTCTGTCAAAGGTGGTCGGGGCTCTTTCTTGACCACTACCTTTTTCTTTGGTTGTGGTTGCGGGCGTTTTTTTTGGGGTTTTACTCGTTTCTCTGATCTGGTCTTATTGTTAACTGTAACCGGCTGCTCTTCTTTAAATGGTGGAATTTCATTTACAGTTGGCGTTTCCTCCGTCGTCTCCACCGACTCTATAGGTTCCTCTATAGGTTCTTCAGAATCCGGTATAGTGGGGTTGAAACTTTCGTATTTTCTCATTAATTCTGGTTTGTGTCTGCAAAGTTAACCAATAAAATAATTCATTCCTATCCCTATGGTATTTTTTTTCAACAAGTTTTTTAGACACATTCCCTTTTTATTACTTATCCTCCCTATTTTCAGACAACAAACCCCTCCCCCACCCTACCATTTTCACTTATTAAAATATAAAAGTAAGGCCTCGACATAATAAATGCCGAAGCCTTTTTTCTGAAATTGCTTATCGTGTTTAACCAACAACAGTGCTAATACGGGGAATTTCATAGCCCTCTTCCTTGTTTATCTTCTGGTCTTTTGTGCCGGGTGAAACGATAACAGGCATCCCTATCTCAACCATGTCAACAAGCTCAAGTACGTTTTCATTCTTCAGGCGTATACAACCGTGACTTCTGCGACCTCCTATGCTCCACGGCGCACAAGTGCCATGTATTCCTATGGAAGAGATGCCGGGAATATCAAGGCGTATGAAGCGAGGGCCAAACTCTCCTGTCTTCTGACTTACACTGCCGTCATCATCTACATATTTCCAATCTGTGCTGTTCTGGATATTCTTTACTGCGAAAAAGCCTTCAGGTGTGCGGCAATCACTTCTTTTATGTTTTGTACCGTAGTTTTTTCCACAGGCCATACCGTATGTGACCATAGGTTCTCCATATTTATCATATTTTATTAGTTTCATACGGCCTTTGTCAACCACCACAAAACCATTATGATTATTATTAAGAAGTCGTGTTACATAATCAAGATTAGTTTCCGCCATCTTTGGAAGTATACCCGCCTTATATTCTTCCCAATGTCCGGAATGTTCCATATAATTCAAGGCTTCATCGGCGTTGTTAAATTTTAATTCCACTAAAAGTGTATCATCTTCCAATGCCTGTTTCGGTAGTGCTATATTTAAATTTAATTTGACAGTGTCGGTGAAATCATTATTTTCCTGAGTGTCGGCCAATGCACTGTTATCAATACTTGTCCACCCGCTCCAGAAAGTAGCTGTAACCAAAACTCCGATTATATAGACTATCTTTTTCATAATTTTATTTATTTTGTGTGTTTTTCATTAATCTTATGCCTTAATAACACTTATAAAGCTTATTTTCTTTATCCCGTGTTTAAAAAATATAATTATGTTTAAATTTCATCACCCGGTTATTTCTTCCTTACCTTTTATCCTTCAACTTCCATTCCCTTTACCATTAGGTTTAGGAAACTACTAAATCATTGAAAACCAAATAAAAAATATGATGAGTCATATTTTATGGATAAATGGTTTTGAATATTGAAAAAAAATGCCTAATTTCGCGATTACCATCCTATAAAATTTTCCGGATGGTGTTATTTCATGAACGTTGTGAAAATTGCAGGACTCCTGCTCCTGGTGCTTGTATGGCTTTGGTTATGCTGGTCGCTTCTCTCTCTCTCCGGCGGCTGGACTTTGAAAAATATCTTTTTAATTATTGCCTCAGCCATAATTATTTTTGTTCCTCTCTGGAAAAAATATGCAAATCAGAACAACGCCGGGAAATAACGAGTGCAAAAATATCATTTAATGGAACCCAAAACAGCCCACGAGCCATATCCTCTACTTAATACAATAAATACACCGGCCGATCTTAGAAAACTCAAGATTGAACAACTCCCCGCATTGTGTGAGGAGATCCGACAATTTCTGATCGACAATCTTTCCCATAATCCGGGGCATTTCGCTTCGAGCATGGGAGCCGTTGACCTTATTGTTGCTTTACATTATGTGTATGATACCCCGACAGATCATCTGGTATGGGATGTTGGCCATCAGGCGTATGCTCATAAAATACTTACAGGGAGGCGTGATCTCTTCAATACTCAGCGCACTTTAGGAGGAATCAGTGGCTTCCCTACCCCGCTTGAAAGTGAATATGACACTTTCATCGCAGGTCATGCGGGCAATTCCATTTCTGCCGCTTTGGGAATGGCTATCGCAGATATGTGTACTCCGGGTCATGAAAACCGAAAGACCGTAGCAATTGTCGGAGATGCCTCGATTTCCGGTGGTCTGGCTTTCGAGGGTCTTAACAATGCTTCCAATCACCCTAATAATCTTCTTATTGTCTTGAACGACAATGATATGAGCATAGATAATAATGTCGGTGCTCTCCATCATTATCTATCTCAGCTCACCACTTCTGCAGGATACAACCGTTTGCGCAACCGAATGGCCGGATACTTCAGGAAAAAAGGTATTCTGACTGAAAACCGTAAGCGTGCCATAACTCGTTTCAGCAATTCTCTGAAGTCGCTCATCTCAAAAAAACAGAATATTTTTGAAGGCTTGAATATCAGGTATTTCGGACCCTTTGACGGTCATGATGTGGTGAAACTGGTAAAAACTTTACGCGAAATCAAAGATATGCAAGGTCCTCATCTCCTCCATCTTTGCACTATCAAAGGTAAAGGTTATGAGAAAGCTGAAGAGAATCCTACCGTGTGGCATGCACCCGGAAAATTCGATCCTGAAACCGGTGAACGTCTGTGCGGTGGCTCTGACGGTAATCCTCCGTTATGGCAAGAGGTTTTCGGGGAGACTCTTGTGGAACTTGCAAAAAAAGATGACGATGTTATGGGTATCACTGCCGCAATGCCAACAGGCACTTCTATGGCTCTTCTTTTTCACGAGATGCCCGAGAGGGCCTTTGATGTTGGAATCTCCGAGGGACATGCAGTGACTTTCGCCGGAGGATTGGCTGCCGGTGGGAAAAAACCTTTCGTTGCCATTTATTCTTCTTTCCTGCAACGAGCTTACGATAATATTATTCATGATGTTGCCATACAGGGGCTGCCTGTGACTTTCTGCATTGACCGGGCAGGTATCGTGGGGGAAGACGGGGTCACTCATCACGGAATGCTCGATATCGTATATTTACGTTGTATACCCTCCATGAGTATTGCCTCACCGGCCGACGAGGCCACGATGCGAGGCCTGATGACAACGGCACTTTCTTTCGGAGCACCACTCGCCATCCGATATCCGCGCGGACGTGCAACGGTGGCAGATTGGAAATCACCGCTCGAACCATTAGAAGTAGGTAAAGGACGCCGAATATTGTCAAATGAAGATGCCAAAGTTGCTATCCTTACTCTTGGTCCGATACTATCTGAAGCTGAATCAGCAGCTGAAAAACTCAAAGCCGAGGGTATTCCGGTTGATATTTACGATATGATTTGGGTCAAACCGTTAGATGAATCTTTATTGAAAGATATAGCGGAAACCCATAAAGGAATAGTAACTGTGGAAGATGCAGCTAAATCAGGTGGATTCGGATCTGCAGTGACGGAATGGTTGGATAACAACGGGTATGATCTGCCTGTTGTGCGTCTCGGTGTTCCTGATAAATGGATAAGTCATGGTTCAGTTGAACAACTCAGGGGACAGTGTGGTTTTGATGCCTCAGGTATTGCAANAACTGTAACTGAACTTGTAACGAAGCTTAATTGAACAACTTGGCTACCTTAATNATNTCATTATGAAAATTNTGATTNCAGGTNCCGGTGAAGTTGGCACACATCTGGCAAAAATGCTCTCGAACGAAAACCAGGATATCATTCTGCTCGACAGTGACCAGGACCATTTGGACATCATTGACTCGAACTATAATCTCATGACTTGGAACGGGTCGACCTCTTCGTTTGAAAGCTTGCGAAATGTAGGAATNACCAACACCGATTTATATATTGCAGTCACTCCTTACGAAACGCGCAATATTACTTCATGTGCTATAGCAAAGAATCTTGGCGCAAAGAAAACTGTGGCAAGGATTGACAATTCTGAATTCCTTGTGCCTGAGAATGGAAATGTCCTGAAGAAAATCGGTGTAGATTTCCTGATTTATCCTGAAGATCTGGCGGCTGATGAAATTGCCCTCGCTCTCTCACATAACTGGGCCCGTTATTGGGGTGAATTACATGGTGGCAATCTTCTGCTCATAGGCGTAAAACTTCATGGCGATTCTCCGCTTCTTGACCATAAACTTAAAGACTTGCCCGTGAAAGATCATAATTTTCACGTGGCGGCAATAAAACGAAATAACGAGACTATTATCCCTAAAGGTAATGATGACATACTTCGCGATGATCTTCTCTACTTCATTACTACACCACCTTATATTCAAGAGGTGAGAGAACTGTGTGGAAAAAAGAAGAGAGTGATAAAGAAAGCGTTCATCATGGGAGGTACGCGCATAACAATGCGTTTTGCTTCCCAGTATCACGATAAATTCCATCTCAAAATTATTGATAATGATCGTGAGACATGTGAAAAGCTCGCTACTGCCCTCCCCGATTGTGAGATAGTTTGGGGCGATGGCAGGGATATTGAAGTATTACGAGAGAATAATATCTACCAATATGATGCTTTTATAGCACTCACTGATTCCTCAGAAACCAATATTCTTTCGTGTCTCACTGCAAAGGAGTTCGGAGTGCCCAAATCAGTGGCGGATGTTGAAAACCTCCAGTTTGTAAGCCAGGCTGAGAGTCTTAATATCGGCACAATCATCAATAAAAAATTGTTGGCCTCAAGTCATATCTTTAAAATCCTGCTTGATGCTGACGAAGGAAATGCTAAATGTCTCGCCCTTGCTGATGCGGAAGTTGCCGAAATGCTCGTAAAACCCGGTGCAAAAATCACCAAGGCTCCTGTCAAAGATTTGCATCTTCCATTCGGTATGACGCTCGCAGCTATGGTGCGTGGTGATAATTGCCTNCTCGTAAGTGGAAATACGCATATTCAGGCCGGAGACTATGTGGTGGTATTCAGTCTATCCGGCACAATCAGTAAANTCGNANAATGGTTTAACTGATGGCAATCCTANCTCATAAAAGTTATATCAATGTTCGCATGCTCTTGCGTGTGATANGCTGGCTGTTGTCTATTGAGGCCCTCTTCATGATTTTCCCTTTTATTGTAGGACTCATTTTTCATGAGCAGAGTGCCTGGAAGTTTCTGGTTTGTATGGGTATCACCGCCGCTTTTGGCATAGGATTGATGAGTCTTAAACCTAAAAGTCGTGAAATGGGTAAAAGGGAAGCAATTCTTCTAACCGGACTCATCTGGATCATCTTGTCAGCTTTCGGAATGATACCATTCATATTCTGTGGCACACACCTGAGTATCACTGATGCTTTTTTCGAGACCATGAGTGGTTTCACTACTACAGGAGCTACCGTGCTCAATACATTGACCGGTGTACCTAAATCCATTTTGATATGGAGATGTATCGTTCAATGGGTCGGTGGCCTCGGAATCATTCTTTTTACTCTCGCAGTGCTCCCTATGCTTAACTATCAAGGTGGCATGCAGTTGTTTAATGCGGAAGTCACAGGTATAACTCATGATAAACTTCGACCAAGGGTAAGTAACACAGCCCANAGTCTATGGTTCGTATATATAGGTTTGACAACTCTACTTATTCTCTTACTCTGTATATCGAGAATATCGGTATTTGACTCTATTTGTTACGGACTCTCCACAATGTCCACAGGAGGTTTTTCCATAAGCGACATGTCAGTAGTAGAAGAAGGAGGTCTATATGTAAAAATCATATTGACTNTCTTCATGTTTCTTGGAGGTGTGAATTTNGCTTTAATCTATAAATTATGCATGGGTGATTTCAAGTCACCTTTTAAAAATGACGCTTTACGCTGGTATATCGGGATTATACTGATTTGCTATCTACTGTTATGTCTTAATATCTGGTTGAGAGGATTAGTTGATGAAGTTTCTGATTTGACTATAGATCCTCTTTTCCAAGCTGTCTCAATATTGTCTTCCACAGGTTTGACTGAACCTGACTTCCACGATTGGGGACCGTTAGCTGTAGTAGTGCTCATAATTATGATGTTTATGGGTGCTTGTGCGGGTAGCACCTCAGGAGGTGCCAAGATTGACCGTTTCATCATTCTATTCAAATTCTTAAAAAATGAATTCTATAAGATGATGCATCCCAATTCAGTCACTACTGTCACAATCAATGGTAAAGGCACTCCATCATGGATTGTCATGAAAACCCTTGCTTTCCTATTCCTTTTCGTAATTGTGATATTATTGGGTGGGACATTTCTTGTTCTGATAGGTTTGCCTTTGAAGGACAGTTTTTTTGTAGCCCTCTCAGCAGTTGCCAACACAGGACTGGGTACTGATATAACAGGCCTGTCAGGTAACTACGCTCTGGTTCCCGATGTAGGGAAATGGGTTATTGCCTTCATTATGCTCGTAGGCCGTCTCGAACTCTATACGATTCTGCTCCTTTTCACCCCATCTTTCTGGAAGAAATAACTTTTTCTTATTTTAACGGTACTGAATTCTCTAACAATACGCATAACATTGATTCTTGTATCATTATCTAATCCACAAAAGCAAGTTAATGGCTGCCTATGAAATCCATACTCATCATATTTTGTCTATTATTATTACTTCCCGGGTGTAATAACGTTTCNATAAATAGAAAGAANTTGNCAAAGGCTGAGNCCCTNATTGAGAATAATCCCGACAGTGCATTGTTNATTCTTNATGACATCANCAGTCGGANTNGTTTNTCNGANGATATTAAAGCATCNNCNACATTANTGACNGCTAANGCAAANCTANNNAAAGGTGAGTCTTTNNTNANNGTNGNNGGTTTCGATGANGCCATGAATTATTTTGAGANTNANANAGATACNGTTGCNNTNNTNGACATGTATCANCTTGCNGCNATNAANATGCGCNGGCTTGGCNANCAAGATTCAGCNTCGATATTTCTTGATAAAGCAATTGATATTGCATCACAAACAACGAGTCCCACAAAGTCAGAACTCTATATCGAGTTATCTAACTTATACGCGATGCCATCCTTGAGCAAAGATTACGAGAAAGCAATTTCTTACGCAAAGAAGGCAGTGAAAGTGTCCCGTACAAATAAGGAACGGGCACGAGCCATGCATGACACAGGACTTTTCTATTCCTTCATCGATAATAATGACTCAGCTGCCATATATATGGAAAAAGCTTTGGCTGAAACAGACGCTGAGGATCCTCTGTTTACAACATACGCTCTTAATTATGCCGGCTGTCCTTCAGCCGACGTTAAAAGAAGTGTGGCATATCTCAAGAAAATCAAAACCAAAAGTCTTGGAAAACTTATTACACTGGGATTTAGTTATCTGAATAATTCACAATTGGATTCAGCCCGTTACTACTTTGAGGCATCAAAAAGCATGTATAATGAGAACCCGGCACAATATTCAATTAATACATACAACAATCTAAGACTATTAGACCAAAGTATAGGGTTACTTGATAAAGGAACCCTCCTCCCCTCTGAGGGTACTGTCACAAATGATTCAATCAGTGAAGTAACCGCTCTTCAGAGGAAAATCTCTGAAGAACAACGCGATTATAACAATCAGCTTAAAATACAGTTGCTCCAATCAAAAGCACGCAGACAGTTGCTGATAAATATCGGTTTGGGAATATTTTTGTTTTTATCCATTCTGTTCGGAATGTATGTGTGGCGGTCAAAACGAAAATTCCTAAATCTTAAACAACGCCTTGATAATGTAAAGGTTGAACAAATAGTTGCTGAAGCCAATGAAGAAGAAAAAGACAAATCACTTGATCTGATG
>WFLX010287842.1_pt1 | contig 29084 bp, 24 predicted proteins | sample 4967041 | NCBI WGS metagenome assembly WFLX01 (sample SAMN12857096, study PRJNA449069) | gut metagenome | isolation source: stool from male and female vole | host: Microtus ochrogaster | place: USA:Florida | collected 2017
GAATGTCTCTCTTTTTGACAATTTTAATTAACCGACAGATGAGCATAAAATTGAAAAGGATAATTAAAAATATATCATACTTGATTGTGGCGGCAATTATAGGATTGTCTTCATTCTCTTATCCTGTGGAAATATATGCTCAGAATGCAAGAGGAAAAAAGAAGTCTTCAACTATAACTAAAAAAGCTACAAATAAGAATACCTCAAAAGTTGCAAAGCAGAGTAATACTAAAAACAATAAGGGTGGCTCAAAAAAATCCGGTACGGGAACAAATAAACAGAAGCAGCAGAAAGGAGGCAAGAAATTAAACGAAAATTTGAGTTCGGCTGAATTAAAAAAGCGCCAGCAGAATCTTCAGGCAGAGGTTAATGCCACAAAAGAGGAGATTAAAAAAAATAATGCTTCAATTAAAAAGGGTCTGAATGAATTGTCAAAATTGGAAGAAGGAATTAAAACTTCAAAAAAAGAGACCGATGCCCTTGGAGTGGAGGTGAAGCGCCTGAGTAGTGATATTGAGCAACTCGAAGAGAAAATAGCACTTCATTCCTCGGAAGTGGATAAATTACGCTCGGAATATCTGAAGGCAATAAAGAAGATGAGGGTTTCAAAGAAAAATTCTTCATCTTTAGTATATGTTCTGGGTGCCAAAAATCTTGCGCAAGCAGAACGTCGTATGCGCTATTTAAAAGAGTTTGCCACATGGAAAGAGAAGCAAACAAAGTTGATAGAGAGCAAGGTGGCGCAGCTTGAAAAAGAGAAGGAAGACCTGAAGACTTCAAAGTCGGATAAAGATATAATTTTAGGTCGCGAACTGACTGCCCAGAAGAAACTTACGGAGCAACGCCAGCGCCAGAATATTGTCATTGCCGATTTGAAAGCGAATGGCGAAGCTCTGAATGCTCATTTGGCTAAGAAACAATCTGAGGTGAATCAATTGCGCAATCAAGTAGCTGCAGTTATAGCTGCAGAGCAGCGTAAGGCTGAGGAACAGAGAAAAGCGGAGGAGCGTCGCAAGGCAGAGGAGCGTCGCAAAGCTGAAGAGCGGAAGAGAGAGGAANAAGCTAAAAAANTAGAANAGNCTCAGAAAGCTNAAGAACNCAAGAAANAGGAATTGGNTNAAAATTCGNCAAAGTCCAAAAATGAAAAGCAAGAGAAATCAAAGAATGTAAAGCAGAATAACTCAAAGAGTGAAAAACCGACAAAGAAACAACCGGAAAAATCTGTTAAACAGGAAAAGGTTGAGAACACTCCTGATTACGCTTCTGCACGCAAAAGAAAGCCCCGGAACGAACAAACCAAAAAGGGGGAAACTGCAAAAAATCAACCGAAGACTGATTTAAAAACCCCGACATCATCTGATTTTGCCGCTCACAAAGGCTCATTGCCGCGTCCGGTCAGCGGAAGTTGGAGGATTGTCAGTCCTTTTGGCAAACACTCGTTGCCCGATTTGCCTCATGTTACTTATGACAATCCCGGTATCGATGCCGAGGTGGCTAAAGGTGCCACAGCACAGGCAGTATATGCGGGTTCAGTGTCAGGGGTTTATATGATTCCCGGATTCTCAACGGTAGTGATTGTGAATCACGGAGATTATTATACGGTGTATGGCAATATAGCCGCTGCGTCAGTGAAGATAGGTCAAAAGGTTACGCAGGGTCAAGCCGTAGGTAAATTGGCAATTGANCCCGATAATCCCGACCACAGCGAGATTCACTTNGAGGTTTGGAAANGNCGAGAAAAACTCAATCCCGCAGCGTGGATTAAATAACAATATTGAGGAATGTCGNAAATCAAAATTGTAAGATATACAAAAGATAAAAAATGGGAGTGGAACAAATTTGTTGAAAATTCTAAAAATTCAACATTTTTGTTTTTTCGCGACTATATGGATTATCATTCCGACCGATTTGAGGACTTCTCATTAATGGTTTATAAAGGGGAGCGTCTATCGGCATTATTACCCGCCAATATTTTGCAAAAGGATAAATCCGCTATTCTTCAAAGCCATGGAGGATTGACCTACGGCGGATTCATCTTGCCGAAGCGACATTTCGATGCTGTTGATTTATTAAATACGTTTGACGCGTTAAGGGATTTTTCAATCAAAAACGGTATAATCGGACTGGATTATAAAATTTTACCGGACATATATGCGGAAATGCCATCTGAAGAAGATCGGTATGCCCTTTTTCGACAGGAAGCGGAACTAACGGAATGTAATTTATCGGCAACCATAAGATTGTCGGAAAATCCCGGATTCAATACTCTCCAAAAGCGCAACTTAAAAAAAGCCGAAAATTATGGCTTTAAAATAATTGAAGACTGCGATATCACTCAATTTCATACTCTTCTTGAAAATTGTCTGGCAGAGCGGCATAACGCCACACCTGTGCATACTGCCGAGGAATTGGAAAGACTAAAAAAATTTTTTCCTGAGAATATTGAATTTTACGGTGTGGAAGATTCGGGAAAACTGATAGCGGGGATATGTATTTATTTAAGTAAGCAAGTTGCACATGCTCAATATATCTGTTCTTCGGCTGAGGGAAGGGATAAAGGAGCATTGACTCTCCTCTTCAACCGACTCATATCGAAATACGAAGGCTCCTGTCGGTATTTTGATTTCGGGATTTCAAATGAAGATCATGGTTTAATCCTAAATGAGGGACTATATCGTCAGAAATCTGCGTTAGGTGGGAGCGGAGTTGCATACGAGAGATATTATCTTGATTATACCCGATGAGAAAATGCCTGAATAAAAATAATCAAGAGCAAAGGAGTGCTGAGATTAAAAAAATCGGTGGTTCTTCTACAAGTAAGAAGGTGCTGAAAGTGATGAGTATATTCACCGGAGTGGAGAGTTTCGGCATACTCTGTTCGATGATAAAGATGAAGATAATTGCCCTTTGGTTGGATGCCACCGGAATCGGGTTATTGAATATGTTTAATTCCACTGTGGAGACCACAACTTTCCTTACCGGATTGGGTATTCGGCAAAGCAGTGTACGCGACTTATCCCAGGGGCATAAGAGGGGGGAGAGCCGGATGCGGGAGATAGTGAGAGTAGTGAGGAGTTGGAGTGTTGTGGCAGCGCTTTTGGGAGGATTGGGGCTCACTGCATTATCTTTTCCTTTGGCAGAGATTCTGTTTGAAGACTCGAGTATGTGGTGGAATTTCGTCATTCTCGGTGGAGCGGTTTTGCTGAATGCGTTATACGCGGGAGAAAGTGCAATTTTTCAGGCATCGGAAGCATTTCAGAAATTGGCAAAAGCGGGAGTCTCGGGTGCGTTTTTCGGATTAATAATTTCAATCCCCCTATATAGATATTTGGGAGAAAATAGTATCTCCATAAGTATATTGGTCTACAGCTTATGTAGCGTCATAGCCGCTTTTTTATTACGAAATAAAAAGTTGGATTCATGCCGACCGAGTCGCGGCGGATTAAAATCGGGAGTTCAAATGATCCGGTTGGGCGCATGGATTTCAATAGCCGGTTTTTTCTCGACGTTGTGTCAACTTATATTATTCGCATGGCTGAATCGCAATGCGTCAATAGCTGAGGTAGGCTTATATGGCGCCGGACTGACTTTGGTGGTGCGCTATACGGGATTGGTGTTCAATTCAGTTTCATTGGAGTTTTATCCGAGAGTTTCAGCCAACATCCATTATAACAATAGAGTGAATGTGTTTTTAAATCATGAAATTAATCTGTTGTTATTGCTCTTCACTCCAATGATGTTGGTGTTTTTGATTTTCAGGGAATGGATAGTCTTATTGCTCTACAGTCAGGAATTCCTTCTGATAATCCCGTTTATCACGTGGGGTATCGCCTTGATTCTTTTCAGAGCGGTAAGCAACACTATGGCGATGTGCATATTAGCAAAAGGGGAAGGAAAGATTTATACCTTCACAGAGGTTGCGGACACATTATTGGGGTTGGGATTGAGTATATTGTTTTATCTGAAGATGGGCTTGACAGGATTGGGCGTGGCGCTTGTGGTGTGGCACTTTGTATATTTAGTCATAGTAGCTCTGATCTGCCGCTTCAGATACTTTCTTAAAATTAATTTGACGAGTACTTACAGTATTATTGCAAGTCTATCCACGGCTGCTGTTTCCATTGCTTCCCTTTTCTTATTGACCAAGTCAATATCTATCCCCATTTTGCTTATCTTATTGAGTGTTTACGGAGTATTCGTATATCGTTTTTTCAAGAAAAAGAGAATGAGGAAGAGCGGTTCAGGCGCTTCAAATCCCTGACACCGGTAAGCCAATTCCTGCAATAATCAAGTCGCTCCTTAAACCCTTTCCTTGATCTGAGGGCATGGGTTATCATTCTCAAAAACCATATACGAGGGCTGATAATGGATATGCAAGCCCCTTTTGTGCGGATATATTCGGGTGTTTCTCCGATTTTATGAATTGTAGAAGCTGAGGGGTGAGTGCATATATCAATGGGTATAAATCTGGCTGTCAGTTTATGTTTTCTTATAGCATCCAGAAAAAGGTCTTCTTCGGCAGCACAGAAATAGCCCCCTATGCCGAATCTTTCGTCAAAACGTATTCCCAGACGATTTATGGGCTCCAGCCGCCATGCCATCTCTATTCCTCCTACATAATAATCCTTAGGAAGTTTTCTTTCGTTTAGACTACATTCTTTCAGAGGATATTTCCGCGGATTTTTTTCGCTATAATATCTAAAAGAGAGAAAGTCGGCATCAGGATTTGCTTCGAAGGCATCGATAACGCTTTGAAGTTGTGTAGGGGTATAAGACACATCATCATCGCTGCTCAGAATCAAAGGGGCGGTGGCTTTCTCCAAAACATTGTTGCGATTGCGGGCAACGCCACGTCCGGGATGAATAAAAACTTTAAAATCCGGGCGTTGAAGCAATGAATCGGGAATCACCGGGGGAGCATCGGCATTTTGCCAACTCACTAAATATTCAACCCCATCCAGTTTTGGATGGGGAAGAGAGGCTACCGAGTCAATACCTTTTTTCCCGTAAGCCACAATCAGGACCTGCAAACGCGGAGTGTCCATATTGAGTTTTAGATATTTGAAATAGTATTAAGATTTATTTCTTTCTTCTGCGCACGGATTTGCTCGCGTTGCTGTTAGGAGTAGAATTACTGCTGCTTACGCTCTTCGGCTTCTTGGCAGCACGTTTTTTAGTCGTTTTCTTGGTAGTCGTAGTTGCAGAAATTCTTTTTGAATTTCGTTTTTGAGCAATTTGTTCTTCCACGACGGTGAGAGAAGAGATAGTATCGCCTCTTTCTGCCGCAAGTTTCTTTTGCTCTTCAAGTTCCTTCTGGGCAAGGTATTCCTCCCGCGTGGGAACCCAAAGATTCTTGCCATATTGCTTAAGACGATTATCTATGCTGTCTTGAGCCTGCTTACGTTCATCCGGGTCGGGGAACATTTGATTCATGGAGAGGTTGCGCAAATTGCGTGTTTTGTATATTTCTCCGTCATACATTCCGAGATTAAAATAATCGTCGAGAGAGTATTGGGGAAGATTATTGTCATCAGTGAGGAATATATATTGACTTGCGAGGAACGGACGCAAGGCATCAAATTTCACCCAGAACATCGGATATCGGGTTTCACCTCCGAAATCGCCCATACGGTTAAGGACAGGGCAAATAGCTTCCACTCGGGTCTTCATTTGATTTGAGCGGCGGTCGAATTCCCATTTTTCAAGGATATAGTAATTAAGAACCTGACCGGTAGGAACGTCGGCTTCTTCAATTGTGATTTTTTGATTTTTGCCCGAGCCGGAAGTTTGATAATAGATGCCGAAACGGTCAAGCATTTCNGGCACATTAATTTTATNNTGGTCTGTAAAANCTTCTCTTCCATCGAGATATTCGTATGCGGGAACTTTTCCATCCNCCNCGTTGGANAGAATAAGNCGGAAGAGGTTTTTTTGACCGTCAACGACATCTTCCGGGAAATAGAGAGGAGTGTTTGCATCTTTAGTCAAATCGAGTTGACGATAAATTTGGCGCATATACTCCAGATCGGCATCATGCGGGGCTTTATTTTCAAAAAAGTCTTGCATTCTTTCGGTTACTCCCGGAGAAGTGGCTTCATTTTTCTTTTTGTCTCTTTCCGAGCGTTTACGCACACCCGAGCCCTCGGAATTGACTTGCGCAAATCCGGCAATGATAGTTGCTGAGAGCAGCAGGGTTGGAATTATTTTCTTAAAGACTTTCATAGTCATAATTATATTCGTTAGTGGAGTATATTTTAAAGGATTAGTTCAATGCTACTTCCATTGGAGAAATGTCTCGCGTAATTCCGTCGGGTCCTTTTGCTTTAACGCCGGAGATGAAGAATGATTTTCCTGTCTTTAGGCGTTTGAATTGCTCTTTCTGACGTTCGGAGAAGTTAGCGCCTGCACTGACTTCGGGAATGGCATTACCCATAGAGTCAAAAAAGATAGTGGAGAACGAAACCACAGTGTATGTGACGTTGATAATTCCGTCGTCGACGGCTGCTCCCAAACCGGTAGCCGACATTAATTGCGCTTTGGAGATGCGTTTCGGAGTCCCCTTGTATGCCACGGTGTTGCCGGAAGCATCCTTGACAGCAATGTACGGGTCCGGATCAGGCAATTTTCTGACTCTGAATTTCATTGAACCGACGCTTTGACGCGAACCCTCCATATCGGCTGTGACGGAGATTTCAACTTCGGTGCCGACTTGAGAAACATGAGCAATCCAGGTGTCGCCGTTGCGGGTAAGTGTCCCGGCAGAGATGGATGCCTGAATATTGCTCATCGGCACTCCGGGCACTGAGATTGAGATAGGGTTGTTGATGCCGGCATAAAGCACATTCATCATCGTGGGAGAAATAGTCGCCATTGGCTCAATGACAGTGTATTTATGAGAGAACGGGCGTTTGTCGAGTGTGCCGTCCCCTTTCATCACTTCGATAAATCCGGAATACTCATGTGTGCCTACGGAGTTTGCAGTAAATTCATACAAGCCGGATTGATTCGAAAGTTTTGAGCCGTTGATATAAATAGTCGGTCGCATTGTGGTGTCAATCGCCGCCAGCACGATATTGGCAGAATACTTGCCTCCACGAATAATCATGTTGGAATTAGGTATGACGTAAGCGTTGAGTTCATTAACGCGAATATCGCCTATATCCACATTGGTTATAAGATTAGTCATAGCCTCGGATTCCGCTTGCCTGATATCATNCTGAAGTTTTNTNAGGAGTGNAACNGCGGCAATCGCNNNCATNTTGTCAAACNNTTTCTGCTCCNNGAAGTANGGTCCGACAGTACCCTTAGGGGGCTTGACGGAAGTGGAAAGCATTTCTAATACTGCATTCCGTTTTGTAGAGTCCGGAATCATTGTGGTCACGTAAGAGCGATAAGATTCTATGGCTTTACGCAGGTTTTGTCCTTTTAAGGTTGCCGGATTAAGCATAGTCACGGACGCAGCTTCCAAATCATCAAGATTTCTGAGATTATTGAAATCTCCATCCGGACCGTCAGCCTTCACGGCAATTTCGGCTTTAAGAGAATCTATGGAGAGATAGAGCTCTGTGGAGCGTGCATGCAAATCCTTCCCTTTCTCATACCAGGGTCCGACTTTTGTTGGATTCTTGTCATAGAGATCCTTGAGATACTTGAATTGTATCTCGTTCTTAGCCGACATATTCATTGAAGTCCGGGAGAGCCCCTCTTGAACCTGGCTGAATCCGTTGAGTACATCGCTTGACACATTCAGAGCCAACATGGCTGTGAGGACGATATACATCAGGTTGATCATCCTTTGGCGAGGCGACATTCTCGCGACATTATTACCACCTGCCATCTTTTAAGCCTCCTCTTTTTCGGCGAAGGGATTAAAGTCGGGGCGACCGCCTTGGGGCGCTCCTCCCATCATCGGATTATACATATTGATAGTCATGGCGTGAATCATTTTCTCGTACACACTGTTAAGTTGCTTCATGTAACGCGCCATTTTCTCTGTTTCTTCACAATAGTGGGCACTTTCGGCAGCAGATTTCTCATACATATCGCGAATATCTTTTAAGCCGCGATTAACTCTGTCGATAGATTCCAGTTGGGAAGAGATACTCTTGAGTTGAATTTCGTAAATGGTGTTGAGTCCTCCGATATTTCGGTTGAGGTCTTCCATTTTATCCACATATCCTTCAGCGGAGCGAGAGATAGTGTCGGAATTTTGAGTGATGGCTTGATAAGAATTCAGGAGCACTGATGAAACTTCGTTGAGGGCACCTGTCGTAGCGCGCAATTGATTCATTTGCTCGGCGATTCCCGAAAGCTGGCTCAGATAATCTTGAGTGGCGGTAGCCAATTCAGCCATTTGCGAAAGTTGCTCTGAAGCCTGCGAAAGGCGGGAAATACTTTCGCGCAGGGAGACTGTGTCATCTTCCGAAAGGTCAATTCCCCCGGGGAGTCCGGCTGCTTCTTTTGCGCCGGAAGCACTGACAGTCAGTCCTCCCTCAGGAATATTTCCGGAGCCGTTGCCCGTAATAATAACGCCGCCTCCGCCCGCGAAATCAGGACGATCCTCATGAGAGTGAGTGTCAAGCACCGGGAAAACCTCTTCCCAGGAATACTCTTTTGGCGGACGGTCGAATGCCGTCAATATGAACATCGCAATTTCGGTGCCCATACCGATACACAACAAAGTGGAGCCGCCGGGGAGGTGGAGAATCTTAAACAGTGCGCCCCAGATGACGATTGCCGCACCTATTGAATAGGCAAAGTTGAAGAATCTTTGACCCTTTTCTCCGTGAAGGAAACGTTCAATGCCGTTAGCGTATTTTCTTATTTTAACCATGATATGTATGCAGAGGAATTTCGGATTAAGTGAGGATGAGATTAAAAGATATCTTTAAAATTATTTGCGTTTCTTTTGAGTTCCTTTAGCAAAGCCGATCTGCGACCTTACGCATCGGAATCCGATATAGGAGCGTTGCTCATTTTGATATTCCCACATTCGCAAGTCGGAACGCAGATTTTGAGCCACATCTTTCCATGAGCCGCCACGCACAATCTTACGCTTCATCTTGTAGGGATCTTCTTTTGCGGCATCATAACGATATTCCGGATTCAGATCGGAGGTCAACTTATTTATTGATTCCGTGTAGGCGGTGGAAGTCCATTCAGAAACATTACCTGCCATATCATATAGACCGAAATCGTTGGGCGCGAAAGTTCCGACTTTAGAAGTAATCACGTGCCCGTCGCGCACGAAGTCTCCTTCCATCGGCTTGAAGTTGGCATAGAAGCATCCGCGTTCATCGTAGGGGAGAGTCTCTTCCCAGGGGTAAGATGATTCGGAACGTCCGGCACGTGCGGCATATTCCCATTCCGCTTCAGTAGGAAGTCTGAAAGGCTCAACATAGACCCCCTCTTTGCCGAGTGAGCGGCGCAGATAATCTGTGCGCCAGTTGGCAAAAGCGTTAGCTTGCTCCCAGCTTACACCTACCACGGGATAATCATTGTAGCCGGCGTGTGAGAAATACAATCGGGTATATGGCTCGTTATAGGCATTGTCAAAATCGTTAATCCATGCAGTCGTGTCGGGATATACATTGACAATGTATGTATTTAGGAAATCATAGTTCCCGGTGAGCGGGCGAGAGATGGTCTCTCTTACGATTTTGCCTTCATCAGTCAGATATGCCGTGTCCTTGGAGATAACGGGCAATTCATCACTTACGGGTATATCAGTGTTATATTCACGTGTTTCCGGGTCAAGACGATTTTTCCTCTTAGCTGCGGCTGTGTGATTATAAACTTCATAGCGATAATTGAGTTGTGTCGGGTCTAATTCGCGACGTCCGGTGATCGGATTAGTACGATATACAGACTCGATTGCTCTCATTTCGTCTTCGTTAGCATTTTTCCAGGGAATTGCCTTGTTCCAATTCAAATAAGGAGTAATGGGATTACCCTCTTTGTCTTCTTCGATTTTGAAAGCCTCGTTGCCTCCGAAAGCGGGGTCGGCAAGACGTTCCCGGATAATGGAGTCGCGTACCCAAAACACAAATTGCTTGTATTTTGAATTGGTTACCTCCGTGTCATCCATCCAAAAAGAGTCAACAGAAACGCCGCGAGGATTCGCTTTGATTCCTCGAAGTGTATCATCCGTGACGGGACCCATTGCGTAAGCACCGCGATCAACGAGCACCATACCGTAAGGTGTAGGTTCGGCAAATGTCGACCCGCCAACGCCTGTCACTTCACCCCCGGCGCTTCCACCTTTGGGAGCGGCACATGCACCTGCCAAAACCAGAAGGCATGCAATTGGGAGAAAGTCTTTCTTTAAAAAGGACTTTGTCCTGAAATATTTGTGAATTATTTTATTCATGACTGTCATAGACACTACATTAATCTGATTGACCGATGTTTATTTTTGTTTTTGCCGGAAAAGTCAAGTTTTAATTGATATCCGACCACTACTTCATGGCTTCCGGAAGATGCGCGATTAATCGGGGAGAGAGGATAATCAAAAGCATATCCCAGGAAGAAGTTCTTATATTCAGCGCCTGCCATTACGCTCAGCGCTTCTTTCCAACGATAGCCCACTCCGAATGTGATGAATCGATTATATGTGGCGCGCGCTGTGAGTTCTGCAGAAAAATTGGCAAAATCAGTGCGAACCAACATAGAGGGCTGCAAAGAAAATAACGTGTTTTTTAATGGAATATTGCCATCAACCATAAAATAAAGATTGCGTGGCAACTCAGTTTCATATTCGTGAGTATCGGAATTTTCAGAACCTTCTATCTTTAAATTCACTTTGGGATTAAGAAGATGTAATCCTCCTATGCCCACTGAGAAATATTTATGGGTATAATGAACTCCGGCAGAAAGATCAAATGCGCTACCCGTCAAATCCTGAGAGGGGAGTGAAGGGTCATCGCTTTCATGATAATCATCATTGTCGGGGATATAAATCTCAGAACCTTTAAATTTTGAATTATAATAGCCGGCTTGAATACCCACGCTGAATTCTCCTTTCAAGAGTCTGAATTTATAGGCTGCCTGTATGTTGGCTTGCAAATTTGAAAAAAGTCCGAGCGAAGTTTGAGAAAAGTTTACTCCTAATCCTATCTTTTGCTTGCCGAATTTCAAGGGGGAATCGGCTGTAAGCAAGAATGTTCGCGGCGCGTTGGTGATTCCCAGCCATTGAAGTTTAAATCCACCCCTTATCCTGAGATAATCCGATGTGCCGATAGCAGCGGGATTATAGTAAGAGGGGAGAGCCCAATACTGAGTCATCTGGNCTTNAGCTTGNGCAAANATNTTATATNNCANCAACATAAATAAAACCACCGTCAATANGCGCGTTGCTTTATTAAAAGATTGTAGAATATTTTTTGATTCAAAGGAGGGAAGTGTCATAATTTCATCTGATGGGTGAAAACTATTCAAAATAGAAGTTAATGACCACCATATTCGACTTAACTTTTGACAAAGATTGAGTCATTTTGAAAGTATGAGGGTCTAAATCCAGATCCGGGCGATTGTGTTTGAGGATGTCGGTCAGTCCGAAGCAGAACTTAATCTCCGGAATAAATTTAAAGAATGGGAGATAAAAATCGCAACCTAAGCCGACAGTCAGATAGAAATCGAAAGGATTAAACATCAGATAATCGGAGCGCCGTTTGCTGATTTCAAATGCCGGCATCACTCCTGCCGTGACATACGGACGAGCATTTCGCAATCTGTCTCCGGAAATTTTCAGGTCCAACGGAATCACAACGTAAGCGTTCTTAACGGTTTGAGTGGCGCTGACGGGCATGAAATTTTCATCATCTGCCGGTGTATTGTTCTCTGAAGCATTGTAGTCAATCATATTGACAGTCTTAGAGCCGAAATAGATTCCGGGCGAAAGTCTGAGATTCAAATACTTGTGCAATCGTAAATCTCCGAGCACATTGACGCAGAAACCTGGTGAAATGGAAGGGACTTGAGCCACCCATTTCTGCCCGTCGGGGGTTAAATAGCCGTTATGGGTAAAATTTAAATCCTGAAAGTGCATGCCCACGGAAAATCCGAGATGCATTCTTTTCAAATCTGCGTAAGGACGATTGTTCAATTTCTCACGCGGAGCAGCTTCTGCCACAACAGAGTTGAGGAGAATAACCGCCAACAGAAGAATTGCCGGCGCCAATCGAAATATTTTGCAGAAAAATTGACGCATGATGAAAAAAATTAAAATCATCTTGAATGATAACGTGAAAAGTAATGGCATTATTTCAAAAAATCATTAAATTTGTAGATGAATAATGCTTAATAATTAAAAAATGAGCATTACAACGTCAAAATTAACTATACCTAACTATTCATCAGATAATGGAATGGCGAAAATTAATTAGCGACAAGCGCCTCGGATTGGAGGAATATCATGACCCGCGAAGACATATAAGAAGCGATTTCCAGCGGGATTATGACCGCCTGATATTTTCGTCTCCATTNCGCAGAATGCAGAATAAAACCCAGGTTTTCCCTTTGCCGGGGAGTATATTCGTGCATAACCGATTGACTCATAGTCTTGAAGTCTCCTCAGTAGGCAGGTCGATGGCTAATGAGGTCGCCCTGCAATTATTGGATAAATATAAAAATGAAGAATGGGTAGGAAAGTTAAGACACATAGGAGATATCGTAGCCACAGCTTGCCTGAGCCATGACCTCGGAAATCCACCTTTCGGTCATAACGGAGAAAAAACAATCTCAACGTTTTTCACTGAAGGTGCGGGTCAGATTTTAGAGACAAAGGTGACGCCGCGTCAATGGATGGATTTGACTCATTTTGAAGGTAATGCCAATTCATTCCGCCTACTCAGCCATCAATTTGAAGGGCGCCGCTGAAGGGGGCTTTGCTATGACTTACAGTTCATTGGCATCGGTGGTGAAATATCCTTATTCTTCAATGAACTCCAATTCTCATGGAAAATTCGGCTTCTTCGAAAGTGAAGAGAAAATTTTTGAAAAAGTAGCTGATGATTTGGGAATTAGTAAGGAAGCAGAAGGCGTATATGTGCGCCATCCGCTCGTATGGCTCGTTGAAGCGGCTGATGACATCTGTTATCAAGTGATGGATATAGAGGATTCTCATAGATTGAAAATTCTTTCTACCGGCGAAGTTAAAGACCTGTTTCTGAATTTCTTTGACGAAGATAAAAGGAATCGTTTAGAGCGATCTATGTCAAGGCTTCAGGATCCGAATGAACAGATCGGATATTTAAGATCGAATGTTATCGGGGCTATGGTCAACGATTGTGCAAATATTTTTGTTGACGGGGAAAACGAGTTTTTAAAAGGGAATATGGAAGGAAGCCTGACCGGAATGATGAGTCCCCGATTGAGAGATGCCTACAAGGCGTGTAGCGAGATAGCATGGGAAAGAATTTATAGAAGTTCGGAAGTAATCGATATTGAAATTGCCGGCAATAGGATATTAACATATCTTCTTGAAGTTTTGACTGAAGCAGCATTGCATCCGGATAGAAACTTTTCAAGATTATTGTTTGAGAAAGTTCCCGCGCAATATAGCCTTAGGGATGAGGATTTATTCAGAAGGATTCAAGGGGTATTGGATCATGTCAGCGGCATGACGGATGTTTATGCTTTGAATTTATATCGGCAATTGAGAGGATTAACTCTTCCGGCAGTCTGAACGGAATAATTGAATAAGAACGTTTAAGCAAATAAAAAATACAAGATGAGAGAATTAAATGGGAATTTGAGAATAAGGTCGGGAGTGTTGATGACTCTAATTTATATAGTTGTCTGTTTCTCGGCTTCAGCCATTCCTCCAAAAGATTTGGAAAATCCAAATTTGGGTAATCCCTCCAACTATGTGTGCGACCCATCACATCTTTTATCTAACAGCACNGTATCTTATGTTAATGAGCGCATAGGAGAGGTTCGNCGNCNGACCACTGCCGNGATAGCAGTTGCAGTAGTGCAGAATCTTGACGGACTGCCGATAGAAGATTATGCCTATCAACTTTTCACTCAGTGGGGACTTGGCAAGAAAGATAAAAATAATGGTGTTTTATTGCTGATAGCAATCGACGACAGAAGATGCTTCATTCAGGTTGGCTCAGGAGCTGAGGGTGTATTGCCGGATATTTCCTGTGCCAATATTATCCGAAGATATATCGTTCCCACAATGAAGGAGGGAAATTTAAATCAATCCGTATCTTCAGCTGTCAATGAGATTGCTAAGGTCTTGACAGACCCTGTGGCTGCCGAGGAAATAAAGAGTACGCAAGGAGAAAATATAGGGTCTAAATTTAAAGAATTGGATTCCACTGTGATATGGGAATTTCTTCTCATGGTGGCAGGTTTCGTCTTCCTTTTTACGTTGGTGATGTTTATAATAGACTTGTCGAATACGCGTAAGCGCGACAATTATCGCCGCGCCATGACGTGGAAGAGTCATCTGGCAACTTACTGGTGGGGTTCGGTGTTTTCTTTAGGCACAGCACTTCCGATTGCTCTATTGGCATACTNTCTATATAAGNGTTCACGTAATGTCAGGGAAATTTGCGACACCTGCGGAGCGTTAATGGATAAACTCTCGGAAGATGATGACAATGCATTTTTGAGTGCATCGCAAGATTTTGAAGAGAAGTTGGGCACGGTAGATTATGATGTATGGTTATGTCCGGATTGTGGCACAGTGGCTCGCTTCCCCTTTGTGGAGAAACAATTGAAATATAAGGAGTGTCCCAATTGCCATACTATTGCGATGAACCTTGTAATGGATAAAGTTGTTGAACCTCCGACCACGCGCAAACAAGGACATGGAGAAAAATTATATCAGTGTCAGTTTTGCAAGCATAAGCGGAGGGAGGGTTATGTAATTCCCAAGAAGGATAATGATGCAGCCGTTTTAGGCGCATTGGCTGCCGGAGCAGCTTTAGGGAGTCGCCACCATGGCGGTGGCTTCGGCGGAGGATTTGGTGGAGGAATGACCAGTGGCGGAGGAGCCGGGGGAAGATGGTAAGAAATAAAAGAATAAGAGAATGAAAAGAATTAAAATCGCCGGGATTGCAGGAGTTGCTATAATCGGCATGATGTTGACATTATTCTCTTGCGGAGATAAAACAAATTCTTCAAAAGAGTCCGTAGGTTTTGATACCTTCAGTTTTAAATCTTACGCTATCGGCAATGATGCCGATTCAATTAAATCCATCGACCCGGAGTATAGCGGTTTATGGGAAATATCCGCTACCGGCGTCATACCGGCAAGTGTCGGTAAGCACGACGTAAAGCAATTGCGCGACACCCTTTTGGCATTGGCGAACATAAAAGAGGTAGATGGAAAGTTGACCTCATTGGTGCCTGATTATTTAACCGATTATACTGAAAAGGTTGACACGACTAAAGTTCGAAGTGTCCAGACCACAAATCTTTCCGTTAAGTTGATGAATACGCAGGTGCTCGTGATGCAAATATTCAATTTTGCCTATTCGGAAGGTGCGGCTCATGGCAATTTTTCTAATCTTTATCTGAATTATGATTTGCAGAATGGGAAAATTCTGAGTGTAACTGATATCTTTCTGCCCGGATTTGAAGATATCCTCATGCCGGAGATTCTTGCCCAATTAAAAGGGAACGGGGTTCTGTTGTTAGACGAGGATAATGTAACATTCCCTCAGACTTTCAGATTGACTGAAGATGGGGTTGAATTTGTTTACGGCATTTATTCCATTGCCCCTTATGCGGCGGGCGAGCCGCGTGTCGGTTTCTATTCTTCAGACTTACAAGATGTTTTAACCCCGGAAGGGAAAAGATTAGTCAGCAGTTATTAGTGATCCCTAATCCAAGGCTTTCAGGATGAGGGAGGAATCGTGAAAAGGGAATTGTAATGAAAGTTCGTCTTCCGAAAGAAGACGGGCTTTTAAATTGTTAGTCAATCTTGAGCCGAAGGGGTCAATCCATTCCAAATCAAAAACTTCCTGTATGCCGGTGAACTTAAGTCTACCTTTCAACATCCCTCGTTTCCAATCCCGGGCATTAATAGAGGCTCCATCTAGATAGATAATATCGTATGAGGAATCGGGGGCTTTAATCAATGCCACCAGATAATCTCCACCCTTTGCTAAATATTTATCATTTAGATTAATGTCATAAATTTTCCATACTTTCTCCAGTGGGTCTGAGGTGGAGTGTAATCTTTTTTCTATATCTTCCAAATTATATGAAGCCCGGAATTTGCCCGGAAAATCCGGGACTTTAAATCTTAATTCTTTTAAATTAACTGAACTCCCCGGATAAAGGCATAAAGAAACGTCAGTGATATTTCCAAGTTCTTTCGGCAAATCAAAGATGGTGCTTAATTTGTGATTGCCTCCCCTTAATGTCAATGTCTCGGAATCCCATAACAGGCGATAATGGTTGAATTCATTGCCGGTGTTAAGACCTGCTGAAACAATAGAATTTTTCAATGCTCCTGAAAAAAAAGTATCCGCATGCGGAAATATATCAAATTCTGCAGCGGGTAGAGATTCAAGATGGTTGGGAGAATATTCGATTATCCTGACGGCAATTAATAAAGAATCTTTTTCTCCTTTGATTTTAACTCCCCATGGCGGAAGTTTAGAAGACTTTTTTGATCCGGAAGAATCAAAATAATGATAACTTCTCATAGGTGAAGATGCCCTGTTGGCAAGTTTGAAATCCAATTGTCCGGCAATCAATCCCCCTCCATCATCATTGCTGATTAAATTCTCAAAGAAGAGAGAATCCGTTTGATTTGTCAGAAATTCAGGATTGAGGGGATTCTCTTTATTGACAGTGGTTTGGGCATTGCAATCATTGGAAAAAAGTCCCATTATGCTCGTTACAATCCCGACACATGCAAAACCCAAAATGACAATACCGATAATATTGTTCAATCGCTTCATGGAGCGCATGTTGAAGCGCAACCTCACTTTATCAATGATATATGTGATTCCATACCACCACAGCAATGCCCCGATGATAATAAATAAATATCCTATTGCATAATAATAACCTTTAATTTCGGGAATGGTGAAGTTAAAACGGGCGAAAAGTCCGATTATAAGAAAGATAATCAAAGGATTGGAGAATGTGAATAGGAATCCCCCCAAGATATTNTGTTTCACGGAAACATTCTGCGGAACCGGCCGTCTCATGCTCGAAGAGGGATTCTTTCGANACAGATAGATTGAGAACGCTATTAACACGATACTCCCGATCAATTGAATAACATTTTGGTTTTCATTTAAAAAGCCTTCTATAAAAGAGAGTCCGAATCCTGTGAGCAGACAATAAAACAGGTCTGAAATAGCAGCGCCTATGCCCGTATATAGTCCGGCTTTTCGTCCTTTGTCAAGAGTTCGCTGAATACATAGGATACCGACGGGTCCCATAGGTGCAGAAATCAGGATTCCTATCGCAATCCCGCGCCATATCATATATATTATACTCTCGATGGGTGACATTAGTATTGATATTCTTTAATGTAATAACCTCCTAAGGATGTCGGGATGCAATAATACTTCGTCAAGCCATATTTTTTATCTGCGGCAGGTCCGGCAGTTGGTGCTCCGGCAGCCATCGTAACGTCGTAATGGGAATCGCAGACAGGACATACGGCTTCGTAATTTTCATTCTCAATCCTGACGCGAATCTCGGGAGATTTTTCCACCGGGCAACTCAAATCGTAAGCCAGCGGGCAAAGTGTGTCGCTCGTATAAGGATCCATCCCTTCTATCAGCAATATCCCGCCGAATCCGGTGGCTGATTGGGCATTATAGGGGAAGCCTGCAGGCTCGAAGGATGAGCCGGATTGCATGATGAAATATTGATAATCTCCAAATCCGCTAACGCCATAGGAGTTCCATATTCCTTGATTTGAAAGGTCAATGTACACGGGGGCTGACGGGATGCGGTTGTCATCCACCGTATGACACGCTGCCATTAATGAGCAAANGCTTGTCAAGATAACTCNGATGGCAANTGTTTTTCNNGTTTTTTNCTTGCTAATCATATCTTAATGCCTTTAAATTTTTCAAAAAAAGGATGTGAAGATTAAATCAATTATAATTTAATGAAGCAATGACGTGTGCAAATTGGTCTGCCATTTTTTGAATAGTGCCTCCAATCATAGGTGCGAGCATAGCAGGAATTGCTATGTCAAATACCACGCAAGCCTCACACAAATCTGAAGAGATAATCGCAATATNCAAGGATANNGTCAGAGCCNCAGGNGTGCCGNTGCCCTCCAATTTAATAAGNGTAGGGGGAACTTTTTCTGCAACTTTGNNATTGAGTTCGCCCACCGGTCCAGCCGGGAAAGAGATTGAATCTTCGGTGATTTTAATTCCTTGCAGCATCTCTTTCTTATCTTCGGGCACTGCTGAATCCGGAATTTTCTCGATTAGAGACTTGAGATTGGATAAATCGGATAATTTATTGTAGACTGCTTCTGCTGAAGCATTGACGCCTGTCGGTTTTGATTTAAAAATTGCCATAATGCTTATATAAATTAGTAATTATCGGGCGTCCATGAAGAAGGGTCATGGCGCCATTGCTGAAGTGCATCCATTTCTGTTGGAGTGATATAATTTATTTCTGAAGCTACTTCAAGCATCTCATTATAACTCAGTAGGTATTCCAGCGAAAGGTTGGCATCCGAAATGCGTTTCACGGCTTCCGGAAATTCAAAATTAAATATGCTGACCATACCGACAACTTCGCATCCTGCCATTTCCACTGTTTCCACTGCATTCAATGATGAGGTGGCAGTCGAAATCTGGTCTTCAATAACCACGACTTTCGAACCGGGCTTAAGATTCCCCTCAATTTTGTTTTCCAATCCGTGGTCTTTGGGTGAATTGCGGACATAAACGTAGGGGAGAGCAAGAGTGTCTGCCACGATTGCTCCGATAGCTATTGCTCCGGTAGCAACTCCGGCAAGTGCGTTTGCTTCCGGGAATTTTTCTAAAATGAGCCGGGCTAATTCTATCTTAATATAATTTCTTACATCAGGATAGGAGAGGGCAACTCTGTTGTCGGTATATATCGGGGAGTTCCATCCCGAAGCCCAGACAAAGGGGGATTCAGGCTGAAGTTTAATCGCGCTTATTTGCAGGAGTTTTTCTGCTAATAATTTATGAGGTGTTTTCATACAAATGAGGATTTCTATTCTTTATAAAACGCTTGGAGTGTCCGGGAAAGATATGCTTTTGCATTTATTTAAACTTTTTTATCAGTGAAAAACACATATTTCCGACATTGCAAAATTACTTTAATCTATCCAATATTGCAAATTTTTTACTCTGTCATATAACTCAATTAAGTTCTATATTGTGCAGGCAAGTGTTAAAAGATTGATTTTGCAGGTTGGCGCTGATTGAATTATAACTTCGGCAGCTCCGGAAAGTGTTGCCCCTGTGGTGCATACATCATCAATTATTACGACCTCCTTATTTTCAAATATTTCCGGGTTCAGGAGAATGAACAGGTTGGAAGTGTTAATNCGNCGCTCTNCCGGATTGANATTAGNCTGAGTCTTATGNCTTCTGATTGTNTNGNGANTTCTCTTCACCGGGATGCCTGTTGCATCCTCAACCCCTTTCGCCAGATACTCGNTCTGATTATATCCGCGNGATAANCTCCNGGACCAATGAATCGGGNGAGGNAGNATATAGTCAATGTCAGTGAAAAATCCAGTTCGCATTAGTTCCTCCCCCATAATCTTTCCTAAATGACGCGCTAAGGATGGAAAATTACGATATTTGAAATCGTGGATTAAGGAAGCTACTGCACTCGATCGCGTATAAAACAGATGAGCGGCTGCTCTGTTGAAGGGGAAGTGTCCCGCAAAACGCATCTCCATCGGGTTATCCTTCAGAGCATAATACATCGTTCGGGGGAGTGACAAATTGCAGGTTGTGCAGATAAATCTTTCTTCCGGCAGCAGCACATCGCCACAAATATGACACTTCGGAGGGATAAGCAGATCCAATATTGACTTCAACATTCTTCGCAGACTTACAGATTATTGCTCTGAATATATTTCAACGCCTCAAGCAATTTGAATATCAAAGAGTATTCAAATCCTTTCGCTTGCAGATGTCTCACGAATTTTGCGGCATCCTCCCGCACAAAAATATTCAGATTTTTGGCTTTAGCTTCTCCAGCGCGCTTAATCGCATCCAGATAATCTTGTTCGTCAATTGCTGAAATACCCTGTTGAATTGCATCCGATGATAAGCGTTTCGCGATTAATGCCGCCCGAATTTTGTTTTTGCCCCATGAAGAGAATCTGACTTTGTCGCGTGCAAAGGCTTTTGCAAATCTTCCGTCATCTAAAAATTTATTCTCTTTCAGGAATATGATGATACTCACCCTCTCGGAAGGAGTGAGGGATGTTTTGGAGAGTTTCTTTCTTATGTCAGATTCGCATTGCTCCGATCGCGCGCAAAGATCTGCCAATTTGAGTCTTACGCTTTCAATATCATTTTTCATAGTTGCAACACTCCTCTGATGAAACGTTCGCGATTTGACATATCCTTAAATACCTCCACTTCTGCATATCCCATATTTTCGAGCATAGTTTTTAATTCAGAGGCATAACGTGGATTTATTTCGAAATAGAGACGTCCTCCTTTTTTTAAGGCTTTTAATCCGACGGATGCGATTACCTCATAAAAAATCAGAGGTTCCTCATCCCTCACAAATAGTGCTGAAGCAGGTTCATAATCCAGTACGTTCTTTTGCATATCCTTTTTNTNTATATATGGNNTATAAGGAGGATTGNTGANAATAATATCCAATGTATTATCTTCAGNNCTAAAAGAGAATATNTCTNCTTCCATAAATCGGATTTCAGCATGAAGGCGCTTCGCGTTTCTTTTTGCAGTGGCAANCGCTTCCNCGCTGATATNAACCGCAATAATTTCGGNAAACAGGAGNTTGCGNCTAAGTGCTATGGCAATTGCTCCGCTTNCGGTGCCNACGTCAAGTATTCTTAAATCTGCACTCTTACCCTCTGTCTTGATAATTAAATCCACCAATTCCTCTGTCTCGGGGCGGGGAATTAGAGTTGCCTTATTAACTTCAAGATTCATGCCGTAGAATCTCCCTTCGCCAAGGATATATTGAATAGGCTCGTTGGATTTAAGCCGGTTAAAGATCGAATCAATCTGCTGAAGAATAAAGCCGGAAAGAAGGTCCGGATAGTGGCAGAAGAGGGCTGTTGCGTCCCACCCTTTTAGAGAATGAAAAATCAGACGGGCTATGGAAGTAGCTTCACCCTCTGATATATATGAAATGTTTTCCAACTCCTTTCTGAGGAGTCGGAAAACATTTTCTACTTTAGCATCATCCCCTTTTAAATTGGAGAAAAAAGAGGATTTTTCAGGATTAATATTCATCCCAGGCTTTGATTTCAATTTCTCCCGGTTTGAGCGAGGTGAAGGCACTGATGAAAGCCTCTGCCAATCGGGTGTTTGTCAGCAGCGGGATATTCAAATCAATAGCAGCTCGTCTGATTTTATATCCGTCGCTCAGTTCGGTGGGAGTGAGATTTTTGGGAACGTTCACCACCAAATCAATCTCTTTCCTCNTGNANAANNTCGAGCGCTTGTGGTTGACCTTCCGTCTGNGAGGGCATANAGACTCTGACAGCCGGGATGCCATTCTCGCTCANGAATGCGTGAGTCCCTTTAGTGGCATAAATTGTATAGCCGNGTTTATGCAAAAGTTGTGCGGATGCAAGCATTGCCACTTTGTGGCGGGCAGTACCCGTCGTGAGNAGGANTCCTCNCTTCGGGATTCTATGACCTACAGCTAACATCGCTTTCAATACAGCCTCACCGGTATCGGTGCCGAGGCATCCTACCTCCCCCGTAGAACTCATGTCGACGCCAAGCACAGGGTCGGAGCCTTGCAGGCGGGAGAAAGAGAACTGAGAAGCCTTTATGCCGACATAGTCTAAATCAAAGGCTGATTTATTAGGCTTTTCGACATTCAAGCCCAACATTATCTTTGTGGCGAGGTCAATAAAGTTAATTTTCAATACCTTGCTCACAAATGGGAAGGACCTGGAAGCGCGCAAATTACACTCAATTACTTTTATATCATTGTTTTTGGCGAGAAATTGAATGTTGAAGGGACCCGATATATTCAATGCTTTTGCTATTTGTCCGNTCACNTNCTTTATGCGGCGCATAGNCTCGACATANAATTTCTGGGGANGGAATTGAATGGNGGCGTCTCCGGAGTGTACNCCGGCAAATTCAATATGTTCGGATATAGCGTATNCTTTTATCTCTCCAATTTGAGCCACAGCATCCATCTCTATCTCCTTGGCATTCTGAATAAATTCGCTGACCACTACGGGATGTTGCTTAGAAACATTTGCCGCCAGGCGCAAAAATCTGTCAAGTTCCTCATTGTTGGAGCAAACGTTCATTGCCGCTCCTGACAATACGTAACTCGGGCGCACAAGAACCGGGAATCCTACTTCATCAATAAAGGAATCTATATCCTCTTTTGAAGTCAATTCGCGCCATCGCGGTTGATCGATCCCAAGTTCATCGAGCATTGATGAGAATTTATGCCGGTCTTCGGCATTGTCTATGCTTTTGGCGGAAGTGCCGAGAATGTTAACACCCTCGTCATTAAGTCTAATCGCCAGGTTATTCGGGATTTGTCCCCCTACGCTCAGTATAGTGCCGTGCGGTTTTTCCAAATCTAATATATCCATGACTCTTTCGAAAGTCAGTTCATCGAAATAGAGCCTGTCACACATATCATAATCGGTCGAGACTGTCTCGGGATTATAATTAATCATCACTGAGCGCCATCCCTCCTTTTTAACAGTCAGCAAGGCATTGACCGAACACCAGTCAAATTCAACGGAAGACCCGATGCGGTAGGCTCCTGAACCTAAAACGACAATGGATTTTCCATCATTTTGATATTCCACGTCATTGTCAGACCCATTATAGGTAATATAAAGATAGTTGGTCTGTGCGGGATATTCAGCAGCCAATGTGTCAATCTGTTTCACAACGGGAGTGATGCCTCTCTCCTTGCGGTGTTTTCTAACTTGAATACTGATTTCTTCAGGTGATAGAGTGGAGTTTTTGAAAATTGACCGGGCAATTTGGAAATCGCTGAAACCTTGCTGTTTGGCTTGACGCAAAAGCGCATCGGGCAATTCTTCCAAATTGTTATATTTTTCAAGTTCGCGAGAAGTGGAGACAATATTGTCCAATTTGTAGAGAAACCATCTGTCAATCTTTGTCAATTCATGGATTTTATCCACGGAATAACCCTCTTTCATCGCTTGGGCTATTACAAATATGCGATTGTCGGTGGGAGTGCGGAGAGCGGAATCAATATCGTCAATCTTCATCTCTCTGTTTTCCACAAATCCATGCATTCCTCTGCCAATCATACGCAGACCTTTTTGCATCGCTTCTTCAAAGGTGCGTCCAATTGCCATAACCTCACCAACAGATTTCATGGAGGAACCTATTTCTCGTCTTACACCGTGGAATTTTCCGAGATCCCATCTGGGGAGTTTCACCACGCAATAGTCCAGAGCCGGCTCAAAGAAAGCGGAAGTCTCCTTTGTGACTGAATTTCTCAAGTCGAAAAGTCCATAGCCTAATCCCAGTTTTGCGGCTACGAAGGCGAGGGGATAGCCGGTGGCTTTTGAAGCAAGCGCAGACGAACGACTCAATCGGGCATTAACCTCAATAACTCTGTAATCCATCGATTCCGGGTCGAAGGCATATTGCACATTACACTCCCCGACAATCCCTATGTGGCGTATTATCTTTATCGCCAATTTTCTCAGATAATGATAATCCTCATTGGTCAAGGTCTGGGAAGGAGCCACTACGATACTCTCACCGGTGTGAATGCCGAGTGGGTCGAAATTCTCCATGTTGCAGACAGTGATGCAATTATCGAATCGGTCGCGCACTACTTCATATTCCACCTCTTTCCATCCCTTTAAGGATTTTTCCACCAAGACTTGCGGCGAGAAAGAGAGGGCCTTTTCGGTGAGTGTCATCAGTTCCTCTTCGTTATCGCAGAATCCGGAACCCAAACCTCCTAATGCGTAGGCGGCTCTGACAATTACCGGGTATCCGAGGCGCTTGGCTGCATTTTTTGCAGCTTCAACACTTTCCACAGCCTCACTCTTGATGGTTTTTACCCCTATCTCATCAAGTTTCCTGACAAAGAGTTCTCTATCTTCGGTATCAATAATCGCTTGCACCGGAGTTCCGAGAACCTTAACTCCATATTTTTCCAATACTCCTGATTCATAGAGTTTCACGCCGCAATTCAAGGCTGTCTGACCTCCGAAAGCGAGCAGAATGCCGTCGGGACGCTCTTTTTCAATCACTCTCTCTACAAATTCCGGAGTCACAGGCAAAAAGTAAATTTTATCTGCGATCCCTTCCGAAGTCTGCACTGTGGCAATGTTGGGGTTGATGAGGACTGTATTGATGCCCTCCTCTTTCATGGCNTTAAGTNCTTGAGAGNCGGAATAGTCAAATTCACNCGCCNCACCGATTTTTAAAGCACCCGNACNTAAAAGNAGAACTTTCTTAATGTTTTTATCAATGTTGGATTTTGTTGTTGCTTCCATATTTATATGAGGAGTTAAAGAAGGGCAATGAAATCATCAAAAAGGAATTCGGTGTCTTTGGGTCCCGAGCTTGCTTCGGGATGAAATTGAGCCGAAAAGAAGGGTTTGGATTTATGACGAATCCCTTCGTTGGTGTTATCATTCATATTCACGAAGAGTGGTTCCCAATCTGAAGGCAAGGTGGAATCGTCTACTGCAAAACCGTGATTTTGAGATGTGATATAGCAATTGTCGGAATCTATCTTACGCACCGGTTGATTATGACTCCTATGACCATATTTCAACTTATAAATCTTTGCGCCTGCTGCTTTTGAAAGCAACTGATTACCCATGCATATTCCGCAAATCGGCTTATCCCCTTTAAGCGCTTTCTTAAGGTTTTCGACTGTGATATCCACCATATCGGGATTGCCCGGTCCGTTGGAGATAAAGATTCCGTCGCAAGGGATTGAGTTAAAGTCATAATCCCAGGGAACCCTGATAACCNTTAATCCTCTTTTTGTCAAGCATCTAATGATATTGTGTTTGACTCCGCAATCCACAAGCACCACTGTTTTATCTCCTGCGCCATGTTCTTCAGGTGCTTTGCAAGAAACTTTAGCCACCAGATTTTCGCGATTGGGGTCATAAAAATCAGGCTCTTCCGCACCTTCAACCACGATTTTACCAAGCATTGAGCCTTTTTCGCGTAGAAGTTTCGTCAGAGCCCGCGTGTCTATTCCGTAAATGCCCGGAATTTTTTCTTCGTTGAGCCAATCTGCCAATGAACGGTCTGCCTGCCAATGAGAGTGTTGCCAACTGTAATCTTGAGCTACAATCGCTTTGGCGTGAATGTGATCTGATTCGTAATATTGGCTGACATCATCTTTTTGGCGCCGGGGAGGCACTCCGTAATTCCCCAGGATAGGATAGGTAGTAACTAAAATCTGACCTTCGTAGGAAGGGTCGGTCAAACTCTCCGGATAGCCTGTCATGGCTGTGTTGAAGACTACTTCGCCGGCTGTGGAGCCGGGATATCCGAATGATTTGCCCTGAAAAGTCGTGCCGTCTTCAAGAATCAGCACCGCATTTCGGATAGATTGCATAATCTGATGATAACTGATTTTTTACATTTGCAAAATTACTCAATTTTTCCGACAAACGGAAATTTTCGCAATTCTTTCCTTTTTTGTTATGTGACAAAACATTTAAATCGTAAAAATTGGCATTTTGATTGGCTTTTTAGGAGAAATTGACAAAATTTGTTAATTTTGCATCTATCTACAGTTATTTTTATATTTTTAAGGTAAAATTTATGGCAACTTTCCCTATTGATTTGCTGTGTGAAGCAGCAACTCCGGCATATTTTTATGATTTGAATTTATTGAACGAAACTCTGACAGAATTGAAGAAATATTCTTCCGACCCGGCTTTTAAAGTGCATTATGCAGTAAAAGCTAATGCAAATCCGGTGATATTAAAGACTATTGCAGAAATGGGATTGGGTGCCGACACAGTGAGCATCGGGGAGGTAAGAAAAGCTGTTGAAGCCGGAATTAACCCCGAAAAGATAGTTTTTGCCGGAGTGGGTAAAACTGATTCTGAAATTGTAGAAGCATTGAAAATAGGAGTTGGCACTCTTAATGTTGAATCTCGCGAAGAGTTGGAAGTAATAGAATCATTAGCTTCGGAAACGGGTGTTATTGCTCCGGTGGCTTTGCGTGTAAATCCTGATATAGATGCCCATACGCATCATTATATCACAACCGGACTCGCCGAAAACAAATTCGGTATCAATATGGAAATTTTGCCGGAGATATTGGAATATTGTGAAAAATCTCCGAATCTTAAATTTATGGGATTTCATTTCCACATCGGTTCGCAGGTAACGGACTTAACACCGTTTAAAATTCTTTGTGAACGGATCAACGACCTCCAAGATAAATTTAAAGATTGGGAAATACCCACGATTAATGTTGGTGGTGGGCTGGGAATAGATTATGATAACCCGGATGAAAATCCTATTCCGGATTTCAAAAATTATTTTGAAATTTTCAAAGAGAATTTGAATTTAAGATCCGGGCAGACTTTACATTTTGAATTGGGTAGGGCAATTGTGGCTCAATGCGGTTCTTTAATATGCAGGGTCGTATTCGTCAAAAACGGAGTAAATAAGAAATTTGTGATTCTCGACGGGGGTATGACTGATTTAATTCGCCCGGCTCTTTATCAGGCTCACCATAAAATCGAAAACATCACCTCAAAAGCAACTGAGGAGGCAGAGTATGACGTCGTAGGTCCCATTTGCGAATCATCAGATGTGTTCGGAGAGAACGAATTGCTCCCATTGACAAAACGAGGAGATCTGATAGCCCTTCGTTCAGCCGGTGCCTACGGAGAAGCTATGGCTTCGCAATATAATTGCAGAGCATTGCCCGGAGTAATATATAAATGATATAGGAGTGATATATTCCGATAAGCTTATTATGAAGTATTTTTGAATAGGTCTTAGAAAGAATACATGCAGCAAACCATTGCTCGGTTGGCATTGCCGTGTGCCATATCAAAATTCATTCTTTTGCCTGCCANATNTTCNACACCTGCCANCAGTCGGGGNNTGNTTTGATATACNATGTTGGCGGCTANATATTGACCATACTTATAAGAGTCGTCGGTCAGATTCCCTTTAGCAAAGTGTCTTAAAGTAGAGAGGCAAACTGTGCTGCTTAATTTGGGCAATATCTGAACTTTAAGTCCGGCAGTGGCGGAAAATGTTGTAGGGGCATACATTTCTCCGGGATGGTCAACGTAGGGGAGAAGATCCGCTTGACCTGTAGAAAGATCGCCGGTATATGATGCTATCCCTTTGCCGATTGATGCCAATGCGTAGAGGGTCAACCGATTCCCGGCTTTTATTATTGATGATATTTCCACACCCCATCCCACTATATGATGATTTTGCTTTGCTACGAGATTTCTATAAGCCATGTTGCGCATTAAGCCCGCAATTCTTACATGACTCATTCCTCTATCCCATTGAAATTGAGCCATGGCTGCAANNTCGGGAGCAAAGTCAGTAACTTTTTTAGTTTNATTTTNAACTTCCNGGGNAGCGGTGGNTGCAAATTCTACNGATCCTCCTNTTGTCCATTTGTTTTTCCATGTATGGAGATATCTGACCAATACATTTACCTTGTCAATTCGTCCGTTGGCGCCGGCAAGGTCAAGCACTTCCGGTTGGGCTGCCGGGTCGGAGAAGGTGGATTTGGCATATCCGACAGTGAAATCTTTTATCTGAAACCATGCGCGTTTAAGTTTGAAAGCATTGCCTGCGCCTGAGAAGCCCGCTTCAATGTAGGCTCTGAAGAATCCTACGGGGGTTTTTCGACCCATGATGTTGAAGAAAATTTTTGAAGCGGCGGCGGTGGCACCGACACTTCTCATATTTTCCGGTGTTTTTGGCATAGAAATGTCATAAACGTTAAAATCGTAGCTTGGGACGATTCCATTCCAATCACACCATCCCACAACATTGACCGCGCCACCTATCCCCATCGCATAATTAGCATCCTTTGTCATGAAAGTGAAAAGGGGGGCTTCCGGATCTTGTGAATTGCGATATTGGTCTAAATAGAACTGGGCGAGCATTCTTTCAACTGAATCCCTGCCGGCTCGAGATGTGGAATCGCCGTTAAGAAAAATTACCTTTGAGTCTTTGAGGAGTTTTGACCGTTCGGCTTCTTCATAATATATATGGTCTTGTTGCTTGGCATTTATGTCGGTCTCGGAATTGGAGGAATATCCGCTTGTGCGTGAAAAAGAATTGCCGTATCCTAAAGTTATTATAGTTAATGATAAAAGTAGTTTATAATAGAAAGTTTTCATTTGCCTTAGTCTAAAAAAATCAACAAATATATAACAAATTTTTTACACGNAGGNCCTGTTNTACCCTATTTTTTCAATGAAGCAAGAGAAGGCTACGATTNTTTTGCCTTTCTTTNAAGACATNGCGAACNATGAGNTGGNTGAGTACGTTTTTTTATTGAAGTAAAGACTTTTGCTAAAAATTCCCTATCACAAAATTATGACCGACACTGTAAAGAACTATAAAAATATTGCTGAGACCATTAATCCGGAGGGGGTTGAGAAATTTTTAGCTTCTTCGTGGGTTGACGGAATCGGTCCGGCATACGCTAAGAGATTGACGGACAAATTTGGAATTGACGCAGCGATTGTATTAAAAGAATCTCCGGAGGAAGCGCTTTGCGTTCCCGGACTCGGGCAGGCAAGAGTGGAAAGTGCATCAGAGAGTCTGAATAAACTCAAATGGAGATTGGAATTACTGATATTCTTATGTTCCTGTGGCCACGGTTATGTCTATATTTCAAGAATTTTTGGCATATATCGAAAAAGGATGGAGAATATTATCAGAGAAGATCCATAT
>WFLX010254386.1_pt1 | contig 29047 bp, 25 predicted proteins | sample 4967041 | NCBI WGS metagenome assembly WFLX01 (sample SAMN12857096, study PRJNA449069) | gut metagenome | isolation source: stool from male and female vole | host: Microtus ochrogaster | place: USA:Florida | collected 2017
TATTTCTTTGCTCGCTCCTATGGCTAACCAAATACCTGATTTAAAGTCAATTCTCGACCAACGCGATATGTTGGCTTCTAAATCGGTTTGGGCTATTGGTGGCGACGGTTGGGCATATGATATCGGTTTTGCGGGCCTCGACCATGTGCTCGCTTCCGGAGAACCCATTAAAATATTGGTGATGGATACGGAGTGTTACTCCAATACCGGTGGTCAACTTTCAAAAGCTACTCCACGCGCTGCTGTGGCTAAATATGCTCCCGATGGAAAGTCTACTCCGAAGAAAAACTTAGGCCGCATGATGATGACTTATGGCGATGTCTATGTCGCATCAATCGCTTTGGGTGCTAATTATCAGCAAGCTATAGATGCACTGACTGAAGCCGAACGCTATCCCGGCCCCGCAATAGTTATTGCGTACTGTCCTTGTCTCAACCATGGTATACGTCCGGGACTCGGTCACTCAATTGTTGAAGAGCGCAGAGCTGTGGAGGCTGGTTATTGGCCGCTGTATCGCTATAATCCTCAAAACATTGATAACCCATTGACGATCGATAGCGTCATCCCCGGACCAGACAACAGCGGACACAACGGCTCTTCACCCTTGACAACATCCCCGGCCTATCCCGGTGCCCCCGAACCTCTTGAAGATGTGCATGACTTTATAATTGGCGACGACCGCTACATGGACCTCCAGATGGTAGATCCTAAGCGAGCAAGTATCCTTCGCCCACGCCTGCAAGAAGACTGCAATCTCGAAAACGAAACCCTAAAAAAACTCAGTAAATAGTAATATAATTATGAAAGAAATAGAGAATTTGGTAGCCGACAATGCTGCCTACCAAAATATTGTGACAAGAACAAGCATAAGAAACTTCACCGACCGGAAAGTGTCTGATGAATTTCAATCAGCCCTGCTACACGCCGGAATGTCCGCCCCTTCCGGTGTCAACAAACAGCCATGGGAGTTCATACTGATCGACGACCCTGAAATCCTAAAGCAACTTGCCGATGCCCTTCCATATGCAAAAATGACTGCGCAAGCACCAATGGCAATAGTAGTGTGTGGTAATTCCGAAAGATTCCTCGACGGTGATGACTCCACTCTATGGGAGCAAGACCTCTCTGCCGCTTCAGAAAATATCCTTCTGGCAGCCCACGCGTTAGACCTCGGAGCAGTCTGGACATGCCTATATCCACACCAAGACCGCATGCAAGCAGCCAGCAGCATACTAAATCTCCCTGACAATATTATCCCCTTCAATCTGATTCCGGTAGGCTATCCAGCCAAAACACACGCCCCAATCAACAAATACCACCCCGACCGCATCCACCACAACCACTTCTAAATCAATCAACGTAAGCAAGCATGCTCCGCATGCGCCCCAGATCCTCTACCCGGTGCCCTTGCCCAGTCAAATAGAGTAGTAAGCGCACTCCGTGCGCGTCCCCGACCCTCTCGCTTCAGCCCGGAGGGCTGACAATATAGTTAACCCTGGGCCTAAAGCCCAGGGTCAAAACATATAAATCGTATCCCCGATCCCGGAGGGATCGCACTTTCCGGATTAAAGCATCACCTTCTCATACTTTTCCCCACAGCGACGAATAAATATTCCCTTGCAGGGATTCTCAACCTTTATTCCATTCAAGTTGAAATACTCTGTCTTCACATTCTCCTGATTGTCAACAACGCTAACTCCCGAAGCCTCAAAATTAAGCACATCCTTTAGCGCCTCCACATTCTTATAAGCTTCTATCGCATCTCCGGGAACAATTACTTTTACTGTTGATACTTGTTCCTCTGTCAGAGGAGCAATCCCCTCAGGCGGAACACTTGATAGGAAAGTAATAGTCTTGAGGTTCGGATAATTCCCAAAAGTAAGATAAGACGCATCTGTCAACGATGTTCCAAGAGTTATATTCTCCAAAGNTGTCAATTCCTCAAATGGATTAAGGATTACGTCATCCGTCAATGGATAATCAGGATGTATCCAAATATGACTATTTCGACCCACATAAATATCAGTCAATGTTTTAGGCAACCATTGTCCAATCATATATGTTTCTGAAGTTTCATATCCCCACGGATCACGACCATACTGATTATCTGCTGTCAAATCAAAAGAAAGTTCCTCATCTGAATCAGCAATAGTCAGTTCTTTTAATGTGGTATTGTAAAGCGCTCTTGGGGATAATCGCTTCACCCCCTCCGGAATTGTAAGTGTTGTCACTGGAGTTCGTCCTAAAAATGCTACTCTGATTACTTCCAAATGTGGCGGAATAATGATACTCTCAATTCCTGTATTGTTTAAGCTGTAGCCTCCAATATGAGTTACACTCTGCGGAAGATCTAAGGATTTAAGTGCAGTGCAATCGCGGAAATTGTTCGCATGAATTGTGGTNANAGTATTTGGNAGATTGACTNTTGTCAAGGAATNACAATNACATATACAATCTTTTCCGATNAATTTTGTACCCTNTGAAATGGTAATCTCTCTCAAGTTTCTACAGTATCTAAAAGCTTGGTTACCGATTGAGTCAACTCCTCCGGGAATGGTTATTGATTTGATTCCTGACTCATAAAATACGCCGTTTAAAGGTCCATATGTAAAAGGCTCGGAAGCGTGTCCCAAATATTTTAGATTATCAGGCAAGACAATTGTTTCGAGACTTTTACAATTATAAAAAGCACCATCTTCTATCCTTTCTAATGTAGGCGGGAGGCTGATAGACAATAGTTTTTCGCAACCCGATGCGAAATTTTCAGGTAATGATTTAAAGTGTGATGGTACCACTATGCTTACAAGATTATAAGCGCTTGCAAAAGTTCCTTTCCCTAATGTAACAGAGTATGTATCTCCTTCATAAGATACCTCTGTAGGAATCGTTATAGACTCAAAAGTATAACGACCGTAGCTATTTAGTTCAGCAATTTTGTTCTCTTTGTCGAGAATGAAATAGAGTGTGTTATTGTCAACATCAATTGCCGTGTATTTTGGTCTGGCCATACATTCAGTCGCAAGATCCTGAAGAAAAAGCGACATCAAGATTAAACATAAAAATTTTTTCATAAGTAAGTTATTAGAGTATTAAGTTATGCGTTTCAATATAGAGTTGTAAATATTTAAATAGGAAAATTTCAGAGTGCAAAGTTACAAACAATTTCCCAATCAAATCAAAACCCAATATGAACAATTATTTCACAAACAATGAACAATTTTTTCACCTCAATCTAAAGCAAGCCAGCACCCAAAGTCAAATAAAGTAGTAAGCGCACTCCGTGCGCGTCCCGCCGTGTCCAAAACGTAAGCAAGCATGCTCCGCATGCGCCCCACAAAGTCCAAAACTAACCTAACTCAACTTTCGCAAACTCTTAATATCTCACGCAAAGGGCGCAAAGGGGCAGAGGATCCAAGCTTTTGGAAAACTTCGCGACTCTGTTTTTGCAAGAACTCAAAGGCATTCGGGCTGCTTCGCATGACCCTGAGAACGCAGAGAATAAGCGCAGTTCCTGCGCTAAAAGATTGCTAATTGATAGGTTTGAACAAGCGAAACTTGAATCATTGATAATTGATAATTAATCATCAAATCAAAATTACCCATCATTCCCAAAAAAAATCTCAAAAAAACTTGCAACCCACAAAAAAAAGTATTAACTTGCAACAAAAATAAACCACCTAAATACTTATGCACAAAAATCTCTCCATAACAACAAGTAAATACCACAGCAATGTAATCTACCGAGACGGCAAGGTTTACATGGCTCTCTTCCCCGGAGGCTACGCCACGCTCGACGGAGGAGTGAATTTTCACTACTACACCCAGGACTACCTCGGCAACAACCGAGCCGTAATCAACGGCTCCACTGGAGCAATCGAGCAGACTATAGCCTACTACCCCTACGGCNCAGTAATNGCAGACCTCGGCACCCCGACNAAAGGNCAGCCCTANAAGCTCGGAGGCAAAGAGCTCATCACAGCCAACGGTCTCAACGAGTACGACTTCGGCGCACGGTACTACTACTCCGCTGTCCCGCACTTCACAAAGCCAGATCCTCTCTGTGAGAAAAGACCGGATCTTTCTCCTTATCTGTATTGCGGTAATAATCCAGTAAATGCCATTGATCCAGATGGAAAGGAAATGGTAATCTGTAACGGCACAGAGGATGACTACAAATATATTTGTCAATTATTTAATAATCTTACTAATAATCAGTATATATTTTCTTTTGTTACAAATTCAGAAACAAATTCTGCATTGATGAAATATGAAATAAATCCAAATTTTAATTCTGTTCTTAACAATAATGAAAATCGAGTCAATAATGCTTTAATTGACATTATTAATAGTGATCAAGTAACAAAATTTAATGTATCTTCAAGTGATAAAGTTCTGATAGGAGATGCTAGAACTCAGACTGTAGACCTTTCAGATATAAAGAATATCGGTCAAAGAGAAGCTGTGACGTCCGAATCTGCCTTTTTTCATGAAGTATATGAACAATATTGGCTTCAATCAAAAAATAAAGAATATACAAATAAAAATATTAGACAAGCTCATAATNCGGCNTNCATGATGGAAGAATTTCTTCTTAATAAAAGCATTTCTNCAGAAAGAAATATNATTCCCTGTAATGAAAAANATTTATATGAGAATNGAGTAATAGAAGTTCCATATAACAATACAAGAGGATTAATTGATTATCCTAATAAAATGTATTTAAAGTATAAAAATGGCTTAATACTTCCATAAATTATGCAAACAATCAAAAAATTATCAATATTGTGTTTATCTTTTGTAGTTTTCAGCTTAGGATTAACATTTGCATTTCCTAATAAAATTGATTCGAATAATGCACAACTATTACAATCCTTTGAGGATAAACACATCAATTGCATTAGGATGAATGCTTTTATGAGAGAGAATTACCCCTTTCTCTTTCTTGATAGCAATATACCATTTTTGTCAAGAGAAGATAAGTTGGCTATTGAAAAAGATTACGATATTTATTTTAGATTTCTAAGTATCGTTTCAGGCAAGAGTTCTCCATATAATTTGGATTGCGGTCACTATATTATTAAGAATCCAGATTGGATCCATCTTGAAGAAAATGAGCAGTTGGCTATTTGGTATGATTCCAACAAAAATAGAATTCCATGTGATCTTTTCGAGGAATTTTATAATCTTGAGAAAGGTATAAGGGAAGGTCCTAAAATTAGAACAGAAGATTTCAATGAATATTTGAGAATATCCGAAGTTTTTTTTGACTCAATATATAATAAAATGGAGGAGTTTGAAAAGAAATATTCGTGTTTTTTAGAGGTAGATAGTGTTAAAGAAGTACCATAAAACACATTTCACTTTCCGTGAAAAAAAGAACTTCATGACTGTTATTAACCAACCAAAAACAGGATGAAAATCTTATCCCAAAAATTTCTAAAAAAACTTGCAACTCACAAAAAAGTATTAACTTTCACCCGATAACCAAAAAGACTTCTCCATCATGAACAGAGGCAAGGTCAAGTATGAGTATAACNTNCACGGACAGACCACGGAGATAACNGGNCCNGGNNTCACCCAGAGACTCTANTACANGGACGGNCCCNGNAAGNGTCTCTACAANGGNTCNGTCAGCGCCATNACATGGACNATGGNNANTGACACNAGGNTACGCGGCTACANGTACANCTACAACGGCTACGGATGGCTGACGGCTGCCGAGTATGGGGAGCACGATGACCTGAAGACAAACACGAACCGGTACACGGAGCGTTGTCTCGACTTCATGCGCAACGGCGGCATCCGCCGTCTGCAGAGGCACGGTCTGAAGGCTGACGGTGTGTATGGCAAGGTCGACAACCTCCATATATATTACGAGGGAAACCGAATCACCAAGGTGCTGGAGGATGCTGACCCGGTCACACAGAACGGAAGCATGGACTATGCCGGAGGCAATACGGAGATGGCTTTTGAATACAATGAGTGGGGAGCTTTGACCAAGGATGAGAGCCGGGGCATCACCTCAATCGAATACGACAACTTCGGCAACCCGGTGCAGACTCTCTTCTCCAATGGCTGCAGCATCAGCAATGTATACTCCTCCAACGGGGAGAGGCTGAGGACAGTCACCTCAACAGGTGTCACGACACAGTCCGACCCTGTGACTTCGTTCACGTCGGCTTTGGATCCTCTGGTGGCTGATGAGACTGCGGCAGTCGCTGACACTGGTGTATCAGGCCAGTCTACAGTAGAGTATCGCGGACCGGTCATATACCGCTATGGCAAGGTGGACATGGTCCTCTTCTCCGGTGGCTACGCCACAATCAAAGGAACTGAGGTCACATTCCACTACTACACCCCGGACTACCTCGGCAACAACCGAGCGGTCATCAATGGCTCGACAGGGGTCATAGAGCAGACAGTAGCCTACTACCCGTAAGGCGCGGTAATCGCGGACCTCGGCACCCCGACCAAAGGCCAGCCCTACAAGTTCGGAGGCAAGGAACTCATCACATCCAACGGCCTCAACGAATACGACTTCGGCGCACGATACTACTACCCTGCAATTCCGCACTTCACAAAGCCTGATCCCCTCTGTGAGAAAAGGCCAGACCTATCGACTTACCTTTATTGTGCCAATAATCCAATAAATCTTGTTGATCCTTCTGGCAAAAAAATTGAGATGCCTGAAGATGCTACAATGGACCAGATCTTAACCGTTTGGTATAATTTACAAAAAATTACCGACGATAAACTCACATTCAATTTACAGGAAAGCGGGAATGTGAGCATTTCTATTGCATCTAAAGGAAAAGGATAACATATAGCTGGAACAAGTCTTGTTAGAAGACTTGTAAATTCTTCAAAAACCGTAATTGTTAATGTTAACGATAGAGTAAATAACTATGAAAGTAATGAAATTCCAGTAGATGCCACTAATGGAGTTGGAACTAATGCATATGTTTATTTTAACCCAAAATTTGAACCCGAGATTTCAGAAATAGACACACGTAACGGAGTATCTTATAATGTCAAAAGACCAGCTTTTATTGGCCTAACACATGAATTGATTCATGCTGACAGAGCTATGAGAGGGATAGCGTATAACAATCAAGAGACTGAATATCATGCATACACCAATATTTACGGACAACCGGAAGTAGAAGAAATAAAAAAAGAAGAAGCTGCTACAATAGGTTTTAATCATGCTAGATGGTTCGATGCAACAGAAAATAGAATTCGCAAAGAAGCTGGATTGAATCCAAGAGGGGCATATTTTTTTCAGCTGAGAAGATAATTATTTGTTAATAGCATAATCTATAAAAACATAATGAAAAAAACTTGTTTAATAATATTTGTTATCATATTGATTACAACCTTGTTCTTCTATAAAACCCGCCACACTTCGAGTGCAGTTAAGGATTATACAGATAACCATTTCTCTAAGGAATCAAGGACACATATATCTACAAAGAGCGATGTAAAGGGAGTTTTGCTTCTTATAACAGATTATAGGTCTTATTTCCCAACGCAAATAATACAAATTTCTAATTCCACATTAAAACATGGGTTTGCTACTGTGGTTTATCCTTTTGAAGAAATATCAAAAGAGGATATTTTTTGGGAAGAAGCATATATTTTGGATGGACAATCTTATCCTATAATTGTAAAAAAAATTAACGAACAAAAGTCAAACAGAATTAACCGAATTATCGAAGAAATCAAAGACTCTGTGTTTGAAGACCCTTGCAGTTTCACCGACGATTATCAGTATGTATTATATTTTGATGGACATAAAATAGCTTCTATACACACGCGTTCACTGGAATCTGGAAAACTTTCATATAAATTAAAAGACATACTCAATGAGATTATTTTAGCAGCAAAACCTCTATATCCAAATTATGGTCTATGGCAATTAGAGTAACAGCTTCCAATGTACAAAGCGAATACGACTTCGGAGCAAGATACTACTACTCTGCTGTCCCGCATTTCACAAATCCTGATCCCCTCTGTGAGAAAAGGCCAGACCTATCTACATATCTAGACTGCGCCAATAATCCTGTGAATGCTTTTGACCCAGATGGTAAGATTGTAATATTTGTAAATGGGATGCATTTTGGAGATGGTGGAAAAGAAAAATATTGGAAAGGTGTAGATGTTCAGATCATGAACATAGTGGGTGATAATTTAGCCCAATATATCGACGGTTCATTAGGGGGATATAAAGGCCTTGTAAATTCCCAAGACTTAAAAACTAGTAATCTTAACGTAGAAGACCGTATTTCGGCTGGATTCGAGAGCGGTTATGAGAATTGTCAACAAATAATTGATGTGGCAAATGCAACTAAAAGTTCTGTAAAATTTGTAACTCATAGTATGGGAAGTGCTTTTACGAAAGGATCCTTTCTTTTATTGCAATTTTTAATAGTTCCATTTTTAATTTCTTCCCCTTCTAAAAAGCAAAGAATATTGAAAAAAAAATCTGCACAGAATCTTGCATCCCACAAAAAAAAGTATTAACTTGCAACATTTTTGATTATTGAAAGAAGCGAGCAAGATATATTTGACATTCGTGCTCATCCGGTCGGTTATACGGAAGTCAATGATCGTCTTGTAATTTTTGTAAACACATATGATTATCAACTTCATTTTACATCAATTCCTCAAACAGTCGAGATTAAAACCGCAAGATTAGATGAGCGTCCTGATATAAAAGCCACAATGTATTATTACATTATGTATGACATTTATGCAAAATTCTCACCGGAAGCAGGGTGGATTTGGTCGGATGGTAAACCTGATGAGTAACAGTCCCGGATGCTTATAGACTTTCACTTCGCTCATTCTATTCTTACTATCTTGAGATATTGAAACGAGAAAGAACGAAGTTTGCTTCCAAGCTCGACGCGACCTTGGGGGTCAAAAAATTCAGTTGTGGTGAGGATGTCAATGTCATCAACCTCTCATATGTTGATACCTCAAAAACAGGAGGACGATAATAATTTTTTTTCATGCAAGGATCGAAAGCTCTCTGCAGGACTGCCGGAAGCTTTCATTTTTAGGAACTCATAAGAACCCTCTTTTTCACTCAAATTGAAGAAGATTCGATACTAAAGATACATTGGTAAAAGATAAAAGGGAATCATAACCAGATTCTCTTCTTTCTTCGGTGGTTTTGTGTAGACCAGCATTGGAAAATCGATTCTTTCGGAATATTTTCGGCAGAACTCATCCAATGATTTGTGTGTCTTATAGCCTGATGATTTCACCTCAATAGGTATCAACTTATTTCTTTTGCTTAGAAGAAAATCGACTTCGTAATATTTCTTCTTGTCTTCCCGATAGTAAAAAGTGCTATAATAGAGCGAATGTCCTGCACTTCTTATCATCTGAGCTGTTACATTCTCAAACACATAACCTAAATCCACACTTAATTTGTCTGCCAAAAGTCGGTTGTATATTTCATTCTCAGAAGAATCTTTATCCCAAAATGCCATTGTGACAAAGAGACCGGTATCTCCCATGTAAATCTTGAAGTCGTCTGTGTCCCTATGCAAACCAAATCCAATGTTCGGGTCAGAACATCTGTAACAAAAATTGACTGTCATTGACTCTTGCATTTCATTTAAAAGTGGAAGTAGACCCTCCATTCTTTTCCCTAAAACACTATTAGACTCAAACTTCAACTTGTTTTTAGATAGTTCTCCAGGAAGTGACTTGAAGAGCAACNNCANTGTCCCGGATGGNTCNATTTTTTCAAAATCATCAATGTATAGGTTTAATATATCTCGTTTGACAGCGTCCACCTCTGCCAGGTTGTTGGCTGAAAGATAAGTTTCTATAGCTTGTGGCATACCTCCAATGATAACGTAAAGGCGAAAATCTCTCATCAATTTGCGATTTACTCCTTCGTTAAGATACTGAAAATAATTTTCATTGCTTCTTAATAAGTCAAAGGTAACGTTGTTTCCTATTGCCCAGAGAAATTCTTCGTAATCCATGGGATACATATTAATACGCCTCTCCTCACTTGGAATCAGAATATCCTTGGTATGTTTGCGGATAGATATTAATGACCCTGTTTCAATATAATCATATTTCCCATCTGCCACAANANACTTTACAGCTTGTCTGGCCNTTGGGCATAATTGCACCTCATCAAAAACAATTACTGATTCGCGCTGGAATAGTTGGACTCCAAATACCTGTTGAAGCCTAAAAAAGAAGAAATCAAGGTCATGCATATCGTTGAAGAGATCTAATATTTCCGAGGAAGCCCGGGCAAAGTCGATGATTATAGATGACTTGTATTCCTTCTCAGCAAATTCTTTGACAATCGTAGATTTACCGACACGTCTTGCCCCTTTAATCAGCAGTGCGGTTTTTCCATTTGAAGACTGCTTCCAATCTGCAATAGTATTATATATTTTGCGTTTAAAGATACGAAATTCCATAAAATCTTAAATTTAATGCAAATATATAAAAAATTATTTGTTCCACCAAATTCAAATAGGACTATTTCGCAATTTCCACCAAATTTGTAGAGCTAAAATTCGCAATTTCCACCAAATTTATATAGTTAAATTTCGCAATTTCCACCAAATTCAAAAATTTATCTGCCATTAAACGGGTTCAAACCCTATGCAACTGTTGCACTGCCCAACGAAAAGTAGAGCAACCCCAGGGACTCTCAAATTTATGAGGTGGGCTCTTAATCAAGAACTGAAGTTGTATCGACTTATTGAATACCCTACCAAAATCATCAACATAAGTTGATAAATCAACTTATCAAAGAAGATTTCTGGCAAAAAAAAATTGTCCATTTCCATCTCTTTTTGTAATTTTGTGAGTGTAAGGACCAAATTAAAACATCAGCTTATGACTATCAAATTATTTGCAAAGGGTATACTTATTCTTCAAGTAGTGGCTCTAATCGGATGCAATAGTATCGAAGACCCGAAAGATTATACTCTCGAGGAGGTATTACTTTCTTTTGTGTAGGAAGCCATTGCGAATGCATCCGAAAACAATTTTGAAAAAGAGAATCTTCCTGTCTGGCTCAAAGNGTATATCCTTTTTTNATCATCGAAGTTTATTCATCAGGAGATTCGTGAACTGATAATTTTTNAGNCCCCATTTGGGAGCTACTACCATCTCNGGCGGTGATGAAGCCAAGAATCTTTCTATACAAATATTTCTTGGAACTGCCTTTACTATCTTTACGCACAATTCAAGATAATCCTCTTGTGTAAATGGCTTTACTTCTATCTCTCCCTTTTCCCATTTCGATAATAAAGGAGTACTTTTTACAATTTGAAGTTGGTGCATCTTTATCGAGTCAATAGGAAGTATACAGGCTCTTCTCACTGTCTCAAGCACATCTTCCTCATTCTCTCCAGGCAATCCTGCGATGAGATGCAATCCAGTTCTAATACCTCGGTCGTTAAGCCTTTTTGCGGCATCTTCAACATCACTCCAAGAATGGTTACGATTGATCAAACGCAAGGTTTCATCTTTTGAAGTTTCCGCTCCTATTTCNACAATGACAGGCTTTTCCTGGTTGAGTTGAGATAAAGCCTCAACCAATTCATCCGGTATACAATCCGGTCGAGTCCCGATAATTAACCCTACAACATCNTCAATTCCTATTGCTTTGCGATACATCTCCACCAGACTCCCAATACTTCTCCCAAAAGTATTGGTATAACTTTGGAAATAAGCTAAATATTTCATCTCAGGATATTTCCTGCTGAAGAATTCCTTCCCTTTCTCTATTTGAACTTCAACCGAGTCTTTTGGTGAACAATACCCAGGAGTAAAAGAAGCATTATTGCAGTAGATACACCCACCACTCCCAATGCTGCCATCACGGTTAGGACAAGTAAACCCGGCATCAATAGATAGCTTTTGCACCTTGATGCCAGGAAATACTTCCTGCATATATTCNCTGAAATCTTTATAATAAGGATTCATTTCAAAGAATTGAGAATTGATAATAGTTCCCCCTTTAGGGGGTTAGGGGGCCTGGGGTTAGGGGGCCATCAACTCATCTGCCAACACAAGAACAGCCATTGCTTCCACTACCGGCACTGCTCGCAACGCAACACATGGATCATGACGCCCCTTCCCTTTTAGTATCTTAGCGTTTCCCTCTTTATCTACTGTCTCAATATCGCAAAGTAGGGTAGGTGTCGGTTTAAAAGCGACTCTGAATACGATTGGCATGCCATTAGATATTCCACCCTGAATTCCGCCGCTATGATTTGATTTGGTATAAATATGATCATTAGCAGACGTGAAAATATCCGCTTGTTCTATGCCGTATTGGGATGCGGCAGCAAAACCATCGCCATACTCAAATCCTTTGGCAGCATTAATGCTCATCATCGCCTGAGCCAAACGGGCATGAAGTTTGCCAAATACCGGATTCCCCATTCCAGCAGGCACTCCCTCAATCACACATTCCACTATTCCTCCTACAGAGTCTCCACGCTTCATGGCTTCTTCTACTACAGCCGACATTTCTTCGACTGNGCCTTTAACTCCACCTATAGAAATTATCTTGGCATTGATAGAAATATTCTTCATGCATGGAAGCTGNCGGGCAATGGCTCCGCCGATAACCCAGTTGAGTGTCTCCCTTGCTGATGCTCGTCCTCCTCCTCTTGCCTCATGAAGGCCATACCGCATGTCNTATGTGAAATCGGCATGATTAGGGCGATAGAGTTGTGCCATCTCTCCATAGTCTCCGCTACGCTGGTCGGTATTGCGAACTATAAAGCCTATTGGAGTTCCAAGAGTAACCATATCATCCGTAAGGCCCGAAAGTATTTCCGGAATATCTTTTTCATTTCTTGCCGTCACAAGATGATTCTGCCCCGGACGCCTTCTCGCCGTCTCTCTGAGGATGATATCCATATCTATCTTTACTCCTCCGGGCATTCCATCAAGTATGCCTCCCATGGCTTTTCCATGGCTTTCTCCAAAAGTGGTAAGCCGCAGATTTCTTCCAAACGTGTTCATGATTCTGAAGTTTCTGTTATTTTTGCAAATGTAGCCTGAGCGGCCTTCGCAAGATCAAGAGGAGAGAGCTTCAATTGAAGTCCCCTTTGCCCTGCACTGACATAGACAGTGTCAAACTCCTGCATCTCCTCACTGAAATAGGTAGGATAATGCTTTTTCATTCCTATCGATGTGCAACCTCCACGAATATATCCTGTATTAGGGAGCAATTCTTTCAGAGGAAGCATCTCGGCCTTCTTGTTTCCGGATACTTTAGCCGCAAGCTTTAAATCCACTTCACGGTTTCCGGCAACAACACATACGAAAAGACCGGTCTTGTCTCCTCGCAAAACGAGTGTCTTAAAAACCTGTTCTATGGGTTCTCCAAGTTCATCTGCCACATGCTCNGCNGCTAAATCCTCTGGGTCAAACGCATAGGGCACAAGCTCATACTTTATTTTCATCTGATCAAGCAGTCTGGCAGCATTGGTCTTTTGTATCTTATTTCCCATTATTCCAAANTNTATCNGGTTAGATACCTGTCNTTTATGCAAAACCCCAGACNTCANTCAATTAGAGNCTGGGGTGTTTGATATAATTCAAAANCCAAATTAGAATAATTCAAAATTCAAAATTCTAAATTCTAAATTTGAAATAATTCAAAATTCAAAATTCAAAATTAGATCACTTGTCCATAGTGACAAGCAATTCTTCGTTGGTCCGAGTCAATTCCATTCTCTTGCGTATGAATTCCATCGCCTCTGTAGATGTCATATCGCTTAAGAAATTACGTAGCACCCACATGCGGTTCAAAACTTCATCACTCAGCAGAAGGTCGTCGCGGCGAGTAGAGGATGCAATGATATCTACTGCCGGGAAGATACGCTTGTTGCTCAACTTGCGGTCGAGTTGAAGCTCCATATTGCCGGTTCCCTTGAATTCCTCAAAGATCACCTCATCCATTTTGCTTGAAGTCTCTGTAAGCGCCGTGGCGATGATTGTCAGAGATCCTCCATGCTCAATGTTACGGGCAGCTCCGAAGAAACGCTTTGGCTTTTGCAATGCATTGGCATCTACACCACCCGAAAGGATCTTTCCACTTGCCGGACTTACTGTGTTGTATGCTCTTGCAAGGCGAGTGATAGAATCAAGCATGATGACTACATCATGACCACTTTCTACAAGACGTTTTGCTTTTTCAAGTACAATTCCTGCAATCTTCACATGGCGTTCTGCCGGCTCATCAAATGTTGAGGCTATCACCTCCGCATTTACGCTGCGTGCCATGTCGGTCACTTCCTCAGGGCGTTCATCGATCAGAAGCATTATGATATATGTCTCAGGATGATTCTCTGCGATGGAATTTGCAATGTCCTTGAGCAGTATGGTCTTACCGGTCTTAGGTGGAGCCACGATAAGTGCGCGTTGCCCTTTGCCAATTGGTGCGAACATATCAACAACTCTTGTTGATATATTGCTGGTTCTTCCTCCCGTGAGATTAAACTTCTCATCCGGGAAAAGAGGAACAAGATGCTCGAAAGGTATGCGATCGCGCACCACTTCCGGAGAAAGGCCATTGATACTGATTATCTTACAAAGAGGATAATATTTTTCTCCCTCACGAGGAGGCCTTATGGCACATTCTACTACATCTCCCGATTTGAGACCATATTCTTTAATTTGAATTTGCGATACGTAGACATCATCTGGAGATGCAAGATAATTATAATCGCTTGAGCGAAGGAAACCAAAACCTTCCGGCATTATCTCAAGCACACCATATGCATTCAAAATGCCATCAAAGTCAAACATAGTCTCAGCCTGCATCATCTGCCTGCGCTGTTGTTGCATTTGCCGGCGCTCCATAGCCCTTTGGCGCTTAGTCATATGCTTGTTGCCCTGGTTAAAGTTATTGGGCAGCAGATTGGCTTTTGTAAATTGGGAGTTTGCGCCTGGTTCGGCAATTATAATAGGAGCTTGCGGCTCAACCGGAACATTATTATGCACCGGTTCGATATCTTCCTGTGGATTTTCTACCTGTATCTCCTCAGGTGCCTCTTCAAAGAGTGAGGGCTCTTGATGGTCTTGGCTGTTGCGTGGTTTGAATGTCCTCCCTTTTGATTTGCCAAAAAATGAATCAAAACCATCATTTTTGTGTGGTTGGAAGTTCCCCTTGTTATGTTGATTATTTTGTTTACGGAGATCCTGTGTGGCAACTTTTTCCTCAGATACTTCTGCTTCATTCTTTTCAGAAGGTTTTTCTACTGTAGAGGAAGATGGAATTGCTGCCTCGACACTGATAATCTCTGCTGGAAGATTTTTCTGTGGCTCTGGAGTTTCAGATTGATTTGTTTGTTTTGTGTTTTTCTTTGCCCCCGGTTTCCTTCCGCGTTTCTTCGGTTGTGGTGAATCAGTGTTTAAAGTGGTATCAGTGGATACGGTCTCTTTTTCTGTTTCTTTTTTATCAGAAAGTTCATTGGCTTTTGCTTCGGCCTCTTTTTGTGCGGCTATGGCAGCCAATTCTGCTTTTGATTTCCTTCCTCTTTTCTTTGGTGCTGGTTTTTCTTCAGTTGCAGCCACTTCCTTTTCCTGCTTTACAGATTTTTTTTCTATCTGAGATTCTGTTTTTTCCTCTTGGATGTTTTCTGCAGGTTTTGTTTTTGGCTTCCTACCGCGTTTGGTTTGTTGTGGCTCTTTGGGCGCGGCATCGTCAGCAACTGCTTGTTTTCCTTTACGCTTACGAGAGGCTCCCACAACTTCTTTTGCTGTGTAGATGGCTTGATTATCGAGGATATGAAATAATACGCTTTGCCTATCAGAGGAACTTGCATTGGTCATGCCGAATTCTTCTGCTTTCTTTTGTAGACGTGCGTCATCCCATGTCTCCAGTTCTTCTATGTTTAGCATATTTTTTATTTTGGGATAGACCTAATTTAGGAAACTTTAGATCTAATAGAATTTGATTGTTATTGAGGAATCGATTAGAAATATATGTATTTAGACTTTGTCAATTAGTCTTTTATATTTCTATAGGAGTTTTTAAGACATTTGTTCTTTTTGTTCAACACCACAAAGTTACTAATTTTTTTTATTCTGACAAAAAAAAATTATATTAAATTTCAATTAAAAAATAAAGGATCCCCATTTCTGGAGATCCTAAATTTATAATCTATGCTAATGATAAGGCAATCAATATTCTTGCCATGCAGTGATGCCGATGCTTTCCACAGGGCGTGCTGCAAAGGCCTTTATGAATGCCAATGCCAAGCGTGCATTTGTCATAAGTGGGATGTTNTGGTCGATGGCTGCGCGACGAATTTTGTAGCCATTGGTCAATTCTCGTTTAGTATGGTTTTTCGGTATGTTGATCACAAGATCCACCTTATGCTCTGCTATGATGTCAAGCACGGAGAGTCCTTCTTCGTCAGGCCAGCAGACTTCNGTTGTTTCTACTCCGTTAAACTTCAGATAAGCATGTGTNCCTGAAGTAGCATACATTGGGATATTCATGCTTTGGAGTAAACGGCAGGCCTCAAGCATGTTCACTTTAGCACGAGGATCGCCTGAACTTACCAACACACCTTTTTCAGGCACATGATGTCCTACGGAAAGAAGCGCGTTGAGAAGTGCCTCATCAAAGTCTTTACCAAGACATCCTACTTCTCCGGTCGACGACATGTCAACTCCAAGCACGGGGTCGGCTTTGTGAAGACGCGCAAATGAGAACTGGGATGCTTTTACTCCGATATAGTCGATATCGAATGTTGAAGTGTCAACTACTGCCGGCTTTTCTCCAAGCATAATGCGAGTCGCTGTGTCGATAAAGTTCTTCTTGAGAACTTTGCTGACAAATGGGAATGATCGGGATGCTCGCAAGTTGCATTCAATCACTTTTACATAGTTGTCTTTTGCAAGATACTGAATGTTGAATGGGCCTGAGATATTCAAAGCCTCAGCGATGCGNGCACTTATCCGCTTTATGCGTCTTGCGGTTGCCATATAAATGCGCTGTGCTGGGAATACTAATGTTGCATCGCCTGAGTGAACGCCTGCATATTCCACATGTTCTGAAATTGCATATTCTACAATCTTACCGTTTCTTGCTACTGCATCAAATTCTATCTCCTTAGTGTTCTCAAGGAATTCTGAAATCACTACTGGATATTCTTTTGAGACTTTAGCTGCCTGATTTAGGAATTCATGCATCTGCTCATAGTCATAGCATACGTTCATTGCGGCACCGGAGAGCACATAACTTGGGCGAATTAGAACAGGGAAACCTACTTCCTCTACAAATTTATGGATTTCATCTTCCGTTGTCAATTCTTTCCATCTTGGTTGGTCGATACCAAGTTGGTCGAGCATGGCTGAGAATTTGTGACGGTTTTCTGCTCGGTCAATTGAGATTGGTGATGTGCCAAGCACTGGAACATGGCTTCTGTAAAGCTTCATTGCCAAATTATTTGGAATCTGACCTCCTACACTCACTATCACACCGTAAGGAGTCTCAAGGTCGATGATGTCCATGACGCGCTCAAAACTCAACTCGTCAAAGTAGAGTCGGTCGCACATGTCATAGTCTGTTGACACTGTCTCAGGATTGTAGTTGATCATTACGGCCTTATATCCAAGTTTGCGGCATGTGGTGGCAGCATTGACGCTACACCAGTCAAACTCAACAGAACTTCCGATTCTGTAGGCACCCGAACCCAAAACTATGATGTTGTTGCGCGCATTTAGTTCATAGGGTATNGAGTTCTCAGTGGCTCCATATGTGACGTAGAGATAGTTGGTCAACTCAGGATATTCTGATGCCACGGTGTTGATTCGGCGCACGAATGGAGTGACATTCAGTTCTTTTCTGCGGCTCCTTACTTTTAGCATTTCATTCTCCATATTGCCCGATGGATTTTCTATCAGTCGGGCTATCTGGAAGTCAGAGAAGCCAAGTTTCTTAGCCTCAAGAAGAGTTTCGCGATCAAGGTCGGAGATGCTTCCACCCCTCTCTTTTAGTTTCTTTGCGAAAAGAACGATATTATTCAGACGCTCTATAAACCAAATGTCGATCTTAGTCAGATCTGCTACCTTCTCAGGTGTGTATCCTTCCTCAAGTGCCTGCGCGATTGCAAATATTCGTGAGTCTGTAGGGTGGGTGAGTGCATGCTCAATATCATCCACATGGAAGTCGTTGTTGCCTACGAAACCATGCATTCCCTGGCCAATCATTCTCAATCCTTTCTGCATGATTTCTTCGAATGATTTGCCTATCGACATGATTTCTCCTACTGACTTCATNGAACTTCCGATCTCTCTGTCGACACCAACGAATTTTGAAAGGTCCCATCTTGGAATCTTGACAATCATGTAGTCCACTTCGGGAGCTTTGGCTGCCGAATTTGGGGTCCCCGGCTCGCCAATCTGATCAAGAGTGTAGCCAAGAGCAAGTTTTGCTGCTACAAAAGCAAGAGGATATCCTGAGGCTTTCGAAGCAAGAGCAGATGAACGGCTCAAACGGGCGTTGATCTCAATGATACGATAATCATTTGTCTCTGCGTTGAATGCATATTGGATGTTGCATTCTCCAACTATGCCTATGTGGCGCACCACCTTTGTGGCGATCTCCTCAAGCATCTTGATCTGCTCAGGCTTGAGTGATACGATTGGAGCCACTACGATACTTTCGCCGGTGTGAATGCCAAGTGGATCGAAATTTTCCATCGGCACTACTGTGAAACATAGGTCGTTTTTGTCGCGTATCACCTCAAACTCGATCTCTTTCCATCCTTTTAAGGATTCTTCTACGAGAATCTGGCGAGAGTAGGCAAGTGCGCTTTCGCAATGTTTGATAAATTCCTCATCATTGTTGCAGATTCCTGAACCGAGACCTCCAAGTGCGTATCCTGAACGCACCATTACAGGATAGCCAATTCTGTGGGCTACTTTTATTGCATCTTCAAGGCTTTCTACTGCTTGCGATACGGGTGTTTTGATGTCGATCTCATCAAGTTTCTTTACGAAAAGGTCTCGGTCTTCGGTGATCATGATTGCTTCTACCGAGGTGCCAAGCACTTTTACTCCGTATTTCTCAAGTGTGCCGTCAAGATAGAGCTGTGTTCCACAGTTCAGGGCTGTCTGCCCTCCGAATGCAAGGAGGATTCCGTCAGGACGCTCTTTCTTGATTACTTCTTCTACGAATTGAGGAGTAATGGGAAGGAAATAGACCTTGTCTGCAACGCCTTCCGAAGTTTGGATAGTGGCGATGTTTGGATTGATTAGCACTGATTCAATTCCTTCCTCGCGCAGNGCTTTCAAAGCCTGCGATCCGGAATAGTCAAATTCGCCCGCCTGTCCTATCTTGAGGGCTCCCGAGCCGAGTAGCAATACTTTTTTCATCGTTCGTTGATGGAATATGAAATTTTTTTCAAAATTAATTCTTTTTTGCCAAATATCCAAATATATCACCCCATATGGCAAAAAAAATCCCGATCTCAATTGAATGAGCCGGGATTGATGATTTATCTGATGACGCAGCCGGGAAGGTCACGCATGTTGTAGTGGCTGGCCATAGCAGAGCCATAGGCTCCGGCACTGCGAAGTGCAATGAGGTCGCCTCGCTTAGTCTCGGGAAGCAATTCGTCTTTGCCAAATACGTCGCTCGATTCGCATACCGGACCCACTACATCATATACCTTATCGGCTGAATTGCCTTTTGCGCTTAGATTCTCAATCTTATGATGAGCCCCATATAATGCTGGGCGAATTAGGTCTGACATTCCGGCATCGATGATGATAAAATTCTTCTCAAGCCCTTTCTTCACTAATACTACTTTACTAATGAGCGATCCGCATTGGGCCACTATTGCTCGCCCAAGTTCGCAATGCACTTCCTGTCGCTCCGAAAGATGGAGATTGGATAGAATGGTGTCGAAATAAGACGCAAAGTCAGGTATGGGATTTTCATCCGGATTTTCGTAGTCTATGCCCAGTCCACCTCCGACATTGAAGAATCGGAAATGTATACCCTCAAGCTTGTATTTGGCCTGAAGGTCGTTGATGCGTTCGCATAGTATCTTGAAGGGTTCGCTGATTGTGATCTGCGACCCGATGTGGAAATGCAGTCCACCGAGATCAAGATTTTTGGAGGCTCTTACCTTGGCGATGGCTTCATCAAGCATCCTCAGGTCTATACCAAACTTATTTTCCTTCAACCCTGTGGTGATATATTCATGTGTATGGGCATCGATATTTGGATTCACGCGCAATGCTACTGTAACTCGTTTCCCTTTTTGTGAAGCAAGATCTGAGAGGATATCTATTTCCTCAAGCGACTCTATATTGAAGCATCCAATGCAAGCATCTATGCCAGTGATGATTTCCTCATCTGTCTTGCCAACTCCTGCATAATAGATGTTTTCCGGTCTGAATCCACACTCTATTGCAGTGGTAATCTCATTGCCGCTAACACAGTCAGCTCCAAAACCTCGTGCAGATATAATTCTAAGAATTCCGGGTTCGGAATTTGCCTTTATGGCATAATGCACTTTCATGGGGGTGCCTGAAGTGCATGCCTCTATGGCATCAAGCGTCTGCTCAAGAAGTGCTTTATCGTAATAATAGAAAGGAGTCTTAATTCCCTCAAATATCTTAATGTCCATACTTACAAATATTAAAATAGATGATATGAAAGCAATCTCAACGCTTTGGTCTTGTCTTCTTTCTTTATGAGGAAAGAAATATTATAGTTGCTTCCTCCATAAGAAATCATGCGCACAGGCACATTGCGTAGTGCCTCCAGAGCAGCTGCCTCAAATCCCTTATTGGTCCATTCCAGATCTCCTACCACGCAGATGATGACCATGTCGCGGTCTATAGTCACNGACCCAAGTTTGCTCAATTCCTCTTCAATCTGTGTGAGGTTCTTCTCATTGTCGATTGTAAGTGANACTCCTACTTCTGATGTGGTGATCATGTCGATAGAAGTCTCATACTTCTCGAATATTTCAAACACTTTTTTCAAGAATCCATAGGCCAATAGCATTCTTCCCGACTTTATCTTTATGGCGGTGATATTGTCTTTGGCTGCAACGGCTTTGATTGAATTGTGTTCCAGATTGTTTTCAATCAATGTTCCTTCAGCGGAAGGGTCCATGGTGTTAAGAAGGCGTACAGGCACATTATGCTCCCGAGCCGGCAGTATGCATGTCGGATGCAGGATCTTTGCTCCAAAATATGCAAGTTCAGCGGCTTCCTCNAAATGCAGATTGTGGACAGGACGGGTGTCTTCTACAAATCGGGGGTCATTGTTGTGCATTCCGTCGATATCGGTCCAGATTTCTATTTCTTCAGCTCCTAAGAGTGCTCCTAATATTGAAGCGGTGTAGTCGCTGCCTCCACGCTGTAGATTGTCAATGTCTCCGTTTTCATTGCGGCATATGAATCCCTGGGTGATGAAAAGATCTGCATCGGGATGCTGCGCTATTGCTTTGCTGGCTTCTTCCTTAATGAAGTTTTCAATTGGCTCTCCGTGCTTATCTATTTTCATGAAGTCAAGAGCCGGCAGAAGAATGGAGTTTACTCCTTCCTCATGCATGTGAAGGTCCATCAGTCGAGTTGACATCAGCTCTCCTTTAGCTACAATTTCTTTTTCAAGTTGAAGGCTGAATGGCTGCTCAGAGAGGCATTTAAGATCGTTGAATATTTCATCGATCGTTTCAGTGGCTTTTTCCTTATACTGGTTGGTCTTAAAGAGTTCATTGATGGTCAGAGCATACTTATTTCGGAGTGAACTGATTAATTCGTTAGCTTCAGATTTATCACCTTTTTTTATTGCTGATGAGATCTCAAGCAGTGAGTTGGTAGTGCCACTCATAGCGGAAAGCACTACAATATCTTTTTTACATCCGGAAATTAATTTCCCAACATTTTTGATCCTCTCGGCACTTCCTACTGAAGTCCCTCCAAATTTTTTTACCTTCATTTATTAATATTTTACCTGCGTTTTGCTTTTAGTTTGCAAAATTACTAAAAATATTCCATTCTGCAAAACTTATCAGCATTGTTCTCAAATTTTTACTATCTTTTGCTCCTTGGTCCTTGCCTCTTGGCACTTAACCCTAAGCCCTCAACTCTTGACTCTTTACTCTTAACTCTTAACTCTTGACTCTTAACCTAATTCCGCCGGATTATCAATCAGCACTGGGTCCTTGCCGAGCACTCGGAAAAGATCCGCATTGCGTATCGCAATGAATCCGCATGGATCGCCGTCAGTAATCACAATGCTTTCGCGATCCGCAACATCACTGTCCATTACGAATGTCACTTCTTTCGCTTCGTCTCTAAGCAGTCCGAAAGGAGTCGCGGCGCCATGTGGAGTGCCAAGTATATGCATCATCAGCTCCTCGTCGGCAAAAGAGACGCGGGGTATCTGAAGTGATGCTCCGAACTCCTTTGTGATAAAAGGTTTTCTGGCGTGTGTCACATACAGCCAGAATTTGTTTTTCTGTCTGTTGGTGAGTAGAATGGTCTTGACTGTGTCAATTCCGAAAGCCTTGTCAATATTCAGGCAATCGTCCATTGAAATTCCGGGGTCACTTTCTATTCTTGTGTAATTTATTCCCGCTTTTTCAAGTGCTTCATATATCATCTTCTGGGTTTCCGTCTTAAACTCAAGCGGAGCCCCTGTNATTATNTCANTCNTATNAAATCCCATNTTTANCTTNTTATAATTNTNATANTNCATTNCAAATTTAATCATAATAAATAAATTCATCATTCAAATTTCAAAATTATTTTAAATATCGCCATTTTTTCATTAAATTTGTACCCTGAATAGTGCCAGCCCTTGTTTTATTCTGGCACAAACCCTACATCTGATATGATTCGCGAGAAGAAAAACAGTTGGAAAAATAATAAGATAACCGGACATATTGGCGCACTTATCACAGTCATCTGCTGGGGGTGCAGTTTAATTGCATCCAAAGTTCTTATAGATGGAGCTAAAATGACCCCTGTCGAAGTATACGTCTATCGTTTTACTCTGGCCTATCTTATTATGCTCTCCATCACTTTTAAGGAAATAAAATCTAAGTCTTGGGCTGATGAACTCCAGCTTGCTCTTTGTGGTATTTGTTCCGGTACCCTTTATTTCCTTATGGAAAACTATGCACTCATATATACCACTACCGGGAATGTCTCACTCCTTTCTTCCATATCGCCTATTTTCACGGCAATTCTTCTTGCTGTCATTTATAAGACGAAGATGCGACGAGGGGAAATAATTGGCTCAATAGTGGCTTTCATCGGAGTAGCCCTTGTTATTATGAGCGAGCCAATTGCTATGGGATTGGGTATGGAAATTCATCCTATTGGTGATATTCTTTCCTTATCTTGTGCTTTATCATGGGCTGTTTACTCAATTGCAATCAAAAGATTGATTCCTATTTATAACACTCTCTTCATCACAAGAAAACTCTTTTTCTATGGCCTTGTTACATCTCTGCCGCTTCTTATGATTCAAAAAGAACCTCTTCATCTCCATGTCTTATTTGATTTCTCTCAACCGGTATATTTGCTCAATATGCTGTTTCTTGCAGTGATGTGCTCTACTATGGCATATCTTCTCTGGAATGAATCTATAAAGATTATCGGACCGCTTGCTACTAACAACTACTTATATTTCCAGCCACCCGTCACAATGATAGTAGGTTGTCTGCTTCTTGGAGAGACAATATATCCCTTCGGTTATGTGGGGTGCGTACTCGTTCTCCTTGGATTGGTGATTGCAGATAAAGTAAAAAAATAATGAAGTTATGAGCGACGAAAGCAGCAAACTTGACTATGGTTATGTCAACCTTCCCATGAATGTCGATGAAATCCTGGGTAAGGATTTTTGGATTTTCGATAATATCACGGCGGCTATGCTTCCTCCATTTACAGAGCCTGTAAAACTCACAGCAAGCATTTCTATTTTCGTAAGAACTGGACATTTTAAGTTTAGTAATAATCTTATTGTCTATGATTTTGATGCTCCGGCCATCGTCAATATCCGCAATGGAGAGACACTCCAGCTTCTTGAAAGATCATCTGATTTTTCTGCTTCTTTCATTGTGATGTCGAAATTCTTTGTGGAAGATATTTTTCTTCATATTAATGATATGCAGAATCTCGCGGCTATGTCGCGGCATCCTGTCACCCAAATTCCCCAAGATATTCTCCCCAAATTCGAGAGCCTCTACGATTCTCTTCGTTTTGTCTCATCAGATACTGGCAATCCCCAGCTTCTTAAGGCTCTTCAGCACTCTATCATTGCATTCTATTATAGGTATGCCTATCGTTGCTATGATCTTCTAAATGCTTCTCAAGATAGCGCTGCCAGATTGAGCGACCGTTTCATTAAACTTGTAAAAGACAAGTTCCGTACTGAGCGTTTCCTCGATTATTATGCAATAGAACTTGGGGTGACACCCAAACACCTGTCTCGCACTGTAAAGGCGCAGACTGGTTATTCTGCCGCTTCTTGGATTGAAAGATTTCTGATTCTTGAATCTAAGATCCTTTTGAAATCTACCAACCTTACAATTCAGCAGATCAGCGACACACTTAACTTCCCTACTCAATCATTCTTTGGTAAATATTTCAAGAAGAATGTTGGACTCTCACCAAAAATGTATCGGAATTCCTAAACTCTCATACAACTGAAAACTGAAATACAAATAAAATATGTTACTACCAATTTATTTATATGGTCATCCGGTTCTTAGGGCGGAGACCGAAGAAATTACTCCCGATTATCCTGATCTGCAAAAACTAATTGCAGACATGTGGGAGACTATGTATAATTCTGAAGGAGTTGGGCTTGCTGCTCCACAAATCGGTCGATCAATACGCTTGATAGTTCTTGATGGAAGTGTCCTGGCTGAAGATTTTCCTGAATGTAAAGACTCTAAAATGGTGCTGATTAATCCTGAACTCGATGTGATTGAAGATATGGAGCCAATGAGCCGTTCTGAAGGATGTCTTTCTATACCCGGACTTTCTGAAAATGTGAAGAGGGTGGAGCATGTGCGCCTCAACTGGCTTGATGAGAATTTTGTGGAGCATGAAAAAGAATTCACCGGATTCCTGAGCAGAATCATTCAGCATGAATGCGACCACCTTGAAGGAGAAGTATATACCGACCATATTGCTCCTATACGTAAGCAGCTCATAAAATCTAAACTCAACAATATAGTTAAAGGAAAAGTGCGCTGCGACTATCGCACTAAATCCGCCTCAAAATAAAAGCTCATCTATTAAAAGTAATACTTAATACTTAATATAATAATTGATTTTGCATTATGAATTATGCATTATGAATTATGAATTAGATTAACTATGGCCGACGATAAAAAGATAATTTTCTCTATGGTGGGTGTTTCCAAAGTCATCCCACCGCAGCGTCAGATATTAAAAAATATCTACCTCTCTTTCTTCTATGGTGCTAAAATCGGCATCATTGGTCTTAACGGTAGCGGTAAGTCCACACTGATGAAGATCATTGCCGGTATTGATAAGAATTTCCAAGGAGAAGTGGTTTTCTCTCCAGGTTATTCTGTAGGATATCTGGAGCAAGATCCAAAACTTGACCCTGATAAGACGGTGCGCCAAGTAGTGGAAGAGGGTGTGAAACCAATTATGGATCTTCTTGCCGAATACGAAGAGGTCAACAATGCTTTCTGCGATCCCGAGGTGCTCGAAGACCCCGAAAAGATGGATAAGCTCATGGAGCGGCAGGCTCAGCTTCAAGATAAACTTGATGCTGCCGATGCTTGGAACATTGATAATAAACTTGAGAGAGCTATGGATGCTCTCCGTTGTCCTCCGGATGATCAACCTGTAAGTCAACTTTCCGGTGGTGAACGTCGCCGAGTGGCTCTTTGCCGACTCCTTCTCCAACAACCCGATGTGCTTCTACTCGACGAACCTACCAACCACCTCGATGCAGAGTCGATCGACTGGCTCGAACAGCATCTACAACAGTATCCCGGCACTGTTATTGCAGTTACTCACGACCGCTATTTCCTCGATCATGTTGCTGGTTGGATTCTCGAACTCGACCGTGGTGAAGGTATCCCATGGAAAGGAAATTATTCTTCTTGGCTTGATCAGAAGACTAAGCGTATGGCTCAGGAAGAAAAGCAGGCAAGCAAACGCCGTAAAACTCTCGAGCGTGAGCTTGAATGGGTCAGGATGGCCCCTAAAGCACGTCAGGCGAAAGGGAAGGCTCGTCTTGCCAGCTATGACAGACTCCTTAATGAAGACCAGAAGCAACGCGAAGAGAAGCTCGAAATCTTTATTCCAAATGGCCCTCGCCTTGGAAATAAGGTGATTCTTGCTAATCATGTCGCTAAGGCTTTTGGCGAGAAGAATCTGTTTGATGATCTCAATTTCATGCTCCCTCCTAATGGCATTGTGGGTGTCATTGGGCCTAATGGCGCCGGTAAGACCACACTTTTCCGTCTCATTATGGGACTTGAGAAGCAGGATGGTGGCGATTTCGAAGTTGGAGAGACTGTGAAGATTGCTTATGTCGACCAGTCTCATAAAGATCTTGACCCGGAGAAGAGCGTCTACGAGGTCATTTCCCAAGGAGTAGAGTCGTTCCGTATGGGTGGTCGCGATATGAATGCCCGGGCTTATCTTTCAAAGTTTAATTTCACCGGGGCAGATCAGGAAAAGAAAATTGGCGTCCTTTCCGGTGGTGAGCGCAATCGCTTGCATCTTGCAATGGCTCTTAAAGAAGAAGGTAATGTCCTTTTGCTCGACGAGCCAACAAATGACATAGATGTAAATACGCTTCGTGCATTAGAGGAAGGTCTGGAGAATTTCGCAGGTTGTGCAGTGGTGATTAGCCACGACCGATGGTTTCTCGACCGTATCGCCACTCATATTCTGGCTTTCGAAGGGGATTCCAAAATCACTTTCTATGAGGGCAGTTATTCCGATTACGAGGAATTCCGAAAGAAACGTGATGGCATTGATGCTGAGACTCCTCATCGTATCCGTTATAAGAAACTTATGTGATGACCCCCATTGAAATAAGTGCGGTCGATGATGCAAGAATAAAGGTGTTTGCGGGGCTGACTGAAGCTCAGCTCCGCAATTCACTTCATCCTGAAGAGGCTCTTTTCATTGCTGAGAGCCCCAAGGTTATCCATGTGGCTCTTGATGCAGGAATGGTCCCGGTCGCTCTTCTTTGTGAGCGCAGGCATATAGTCGGAGATGCTGCAGATATTATTGCTCGTATTCCTGATGTCCCTGTTTTTACTGGAAACCGTGAAATTCTTTCTAATATTACCGGATATACCTTGACGCGTGGAGTCCTTTGTGCCATGCGTAGGCCAAAGCTTCCTTCTGTTGCTGAATTATGCGGATCATCTAAGAGGGTAGTGGTGATCGATGATGTAAGCGACACTACAAACATTGGTTCTATTTTTCGGTCTGCCGCCGCTTTGGGAATGGATGCAGTCTTACTTACTCCGACGGCTTGCGATCCACTCAACCGGAGGTCGGTCCGCGTCTCTATGGGGTCGGTTTTCCTAATTCCCTGGACAAGGCTCCATGGAGGTTTGGAAGAATTGAAGAAATATGGATTCAAATCTGTCGCAATGGCACTTCGCCATAATTCTGTAGATATTTCTGATCCGATTCTTAAGCGGGAACCAAAGCTCGCAATAATTATGGGCACAGAAGGGGAGGGCCTTCCGATATCTACAATTGAAAACGCCGACTATGTCGTAAAAATCCCCATGCACCATGGGGTTGACTCTCTGAATGTGGCGGCAGCCTCCGCTATAGCCTTCTACGAGTTATCGCGATAAAACTTTTTTTTATAAAAAATAAACTTTATCCCTACTATCTTTGTTTATCTTTTGCCCTAACAAGGATAGGACGATAGAAAAACCCAAATTTAAAATCAAATAAATTATTAATAATTATGGCAAAAGAATGGATATGCACCATCTGCGGTTATGTAGCAGAAGGCGAAAATGCACCTGAAAAATGCCCGCAGTGTGGCGCTCCTCAGTCTAAATTCAAAGAACTCGATCAAAATGAACTTCTTAAGTTCGTCACCGAACATGTAGTTGGCGTTGCTAAAGACGTTGACGACGAAATGAAGAAGGATCTCAATAATCACTTCATGGGCGAATGCACTGAAGTTGGTATGTATCTCGCTATGTCTCGTCAGGCTGATCGTGAAGGCTATCCTGAAATCGCTGACGCATTTAAGCGCTATGCTTTTGAAGAGGCTGAACACGCTGCTAAGTTTGCAGAGCTTCTCGGCGACATGGTATGGGACACTAAGACCAACCTTGAAAAGCGTATGCACGCTGAGGCTGGTGCAAATGAAGACAAGATGCGTATAGCTAAGAATGCTAAGGCTGCTAATCTTGACGCTATCCACGACACTGTTCATGAGATGGCTAAAGATGAGGCTCGCCATGGTCAAGGCTTCTATGGCTTATACCAGCGTTTCTTTGGAAATAAGAAGTAATCAAGAGTATTATTGAATGATATTTATCAAGAGATAATTTTCAAGACGCCCACACCCTCTCAAGGAGAGTGTGGGTATTCTTTTTTTTATAACCGTCATTATTCTTATTATTATTTTGGGCAGACTTCTTGCAATCGACTATGGACGCAAACGTTGCGGAATAGCAGTTACCGACACCCTCCAGATTTGCGCTAATGGGCTCACTACTGTCCGCGCATGCGATCTGATGCAGTTTTTAAAAGACTACTGTGCCAAAGAGCCTGTAGAGAAAATTATTGTTGGTCTTCCAAAGCAAATGGATGGAAGTCCATCTGAAAGTACGCGATATATTGACCCTTTTCTAAAGCATCTCCGTAAAGAGATGCCGCAAATGCCTGTGGTAAGATTTGATGAAAGATTCACTTCAACTCTCGCCCATAAGGCTATGCTCGACGGCGGCTTACGCCGGATGGCTCGTCGAGATAAGCAACTCGTAGATGAAATAGCAGCCACAATAATTCTAAACGACTA
>WFLX010180102.1_pt1 | contig 29003 bp, 14 predicted proteins | sample 4967041 | NCBI WGS metagenome assembly WFLX01 (sample SAMN12857096, study PRJNA449069) | gut metagenome | isolation source: stool from male and female vole | host: Microtus ochrogaster | place: USA:Florida | collected 2017
CTCGACGCGTCGAAGATGGCTGACGGACAGCGGGCGGGTTTTGCCGCTTTCTGCAAGGACTTCCTTGGCGTGGGCGTGGAGAAGGATGGCAAGAAGCTGCACGTCTATACCGAGAAGGGTGGCGAGGTGACCCGCCATGCCACGTTGAACGGTCCTGTTGTATATTTCAAGACGGCGCTCGACGCAGTGGGGAATGATAACCGCTTTTATTTCAGCAGCGACGGGAAGACGTTTACCGAAGCGGGCGAGCCGTTTGCCATGACGTTCGCTTTCTGGAAAGGACCCCACATAGGGTTGTTCTCCTACAATCCCGCCGGCGACGGGGGCGACGCCTCGTTTGACTGGTTCCGATATGACTATAAATAATAAACCTAAACAATAATCACAATGAATGCAATTAAAATCATTCTGACCGGGGCGTTTGCCTTGATGAGCGCAGGAATGCTCAACGCGCAGCCTTACCCCTATCAGAATCCGAATCTGCCCGCCGAGGAGCGCGCGGCAGACCTTTGCTCGCGTCTCACTCTCGATGAGAAGGTGGCGCTGATGATGAACTCTTCGCCGGCTATCCCCAGGCTTGGAATACCTAAGTTTGACTGGTGGAGCGAGGCGCTTCACGGAGTGGGCCGCAACGGACTCAGCACGGTGTTTCCGTCGTGTATAGGAATGGCGTGCTCGTTTGACGACGGATTGATCGAGGAGGTGTTTACCGCCGTTAGCGACGAAGCTCGCGCGAAGAACACGATAGCCCGCAAGAACGGCACGGTCGGAAAATATAAGAGCCTTTCGTTCTGGACTCCTAACATCAACATTTTCCGCGATCCGCGCTGGGGAAGAGGTCAGGAGACCTACGGCGAGGATCCGTATATGAACGGCAGGATGGGCAAAAGGGTTGTCAAGGCGCTCCAGGGCGGCGAGGGCAACAAGTATTACAAGCTCCATGCCTGCGCGAAGCACTATGCCGTCCACAGTGGACCTGAGAAGACGCGCCACAGTTTTGACATCAACGATCTTCCCGAGCGCGACTTGTGGGAAACTTATCTGCCGGCGTTCAAGGAGCTCGTTCAGAACGGCAATGTGCAGCAGGTGATGTGCGCCTACCAGCGATTTGACGGCGAGCCTTGCTGCGGAAGCAATCAACTTCTTCATCAGATTCTCCGCGACAAGTGGGGCTTCGAGGGACTGGTGGTGAGCGACTGCGGCGCCATCGGCGATTTCTGGAAAAAGGGACGGCACGAGGTGTCGAAGGACGAGGCTGCTGCATCGGCTCTGGGCGTTCTGAGCGGAACCGACGTGGAGTGTGGCGGATCCTACAAGAAGCTGCCCGAAGCAGTGCGCCGCGGGGATATTTCGGAAGCCGACATCGACGTGAGCGTGAAGCGTCTTCTCAAGGGACGTTTCGAACTTGGCGACCTTGACCCCGACGAAATCGTTGAGTGGACCAAGATTCCTGAGAGCGTCATCGCCTCGCCCGAGCACAGGGCTCTGGCTCGCAAGATGGCTCAGGAGCAGATGGTGCTGCTGAAGAATAACGGCATTCTGCCGCTTGCCAAGGATCCTTCGCGCATAATGGTGATGGGTCCTAACGCCGCCGACTCGACAATGCTGTGGGGCATTTATTACGGACAGCCCGCCCACTCGGTGACTGTTCTTGAGGGTATCACCGACAAGATCGGCGACGTAGCCTACACGAAGGGTTGCGAAATCACGGCGATGACCGAGACACGCAGCATCTTTGACCGTCTCACCGCTCCCGACGGAAAGCCGGGGCTGAAGGCTGAATACTGGAACAATCTCGACATGACGGGGGAGCCCGCGGCAGTGGTGAACTACACCAGCCCCATCAGTCTTGACAATGGCGGCAACACGGTGTTTGCCCCCGGGGTGAATCTCACCGATTTCACAGTGAGAATGCAGGGTTCGTTCGTAGCCGACGCCGATGAGACTCTCGACATTTATTTCAATAATGACGACGGCGGCAGAATCATTGTGAACGGCGACACTATCCACAATCGCTGGCGCAACGCCGATCCGTTCAATTTCCGCACATTCAAGCTCAACGTGAAGAAGGGACAGAAATATGACCTGGAATTTGACTATCGGCAGCTTGCCGACGACGCTACGCTGAGCATCGACGTGGCTCGCAACGCGGCGGTGACTCCCGCCGAGATCGTGGCTCGCGCCGCCGACAAGGATGTGGTGGTTTTCGTGGGCGGCATTTCGCCCAATCTTGAGCGCGAGGAAGCGCGCGTGACCGAACCGGGATTTGACAACGGCGACCGCACGAGCATCGAGCTTCCCGCCGTGCAGCGCGAGATTCTTCAGGCTCTCCATGACGCAGGCAAGAAGATTGTGCTCGTGAACTGCAGCGGCAGCGCCGTGGCTCTTACTCCCGAGGACGGTATCTGCGACGCTATTCTGCAAGCATGGTATGCCGGCGAGCAGGGCGGACATGCGGTTGCCGACGTGATTTTCGGCGACTACAATCCGTCGGGAAAACTTGCGGTGACGTTCTATAAGGATGACGCCCAGCTTCCGCCGTTTGACGAATACCGCATGGCAGGACGCACCTACCGCTATTTCCACGACGAGCCGCTCTATCCGTTCGGACACGGCTTGAGCTACACGACCTACAAGTATGGCAAGCCGAGCTATAAGAACGGCAAGGTGACCGTGGAGGTGAAGAACACCGGCAAGACCGACGGCACCGAAATCGTGCAGGTCTACATGCGCCGTCCTGCCGACACTGCGGGTCCTATCAAGACTTTGCGCGCATACGAAAGAGTGGATCTCAAAGCCGGCGAAAGCAAGAAGGTGGAGATCGACTTCCCCCGCGACCGCTTTGAGGTGTGGGACGCTGCGGCTAAGGAGATGCGTGTCATCCCCGGCACCTATGAGTTGATGGTGGGACCGTCGAGCGTTGACTATTCGACCGTGAAAGTGAAAATATGATGCCGTTTTCAACGGCGTTTCGCAGAGCCATGCGCCCCCGCCCGGGGCTCGTGGCTCTGTTTTTTTCCGGATTGAAACGGGAATTGGAATATTTGGCGCAATATTCACAGGGGGGCGGGAGAGAATTGGCTAATTTTGTGACAAACTTGATTTTTATGCTACACGCCGACATCATGAAACGATTCTTTTTTGCAGCGGCGCTGCTTTTTGCCGCCATGACTGCCCATAGCCGCGAGGGCGAGTTCACTCATCCGGGACTGCTTCATTCAGCTTCCGACCTTGAATTCATGCGCGAAAAGGCGCTTTCGGGCGAGGAGCCGTGGAGGTCGGCGTGGGAGCAGCTGAAGGCATCGCCGGTGGCTCAGCTCGACTACAAGGCGACTCCGTTCAGAGTGGTGTCAAACGGTCCATACAATAAGCCTAATATAGGGGGCAATGAGTTCGTGCGCGACGGCACAGCCGCCTATACGATGGCGCTGCGTTGGTACATCGAGCGCGATTCGGCATACGCCGAGAAGGCTATTGAGATAATGAACGACTGGGCGTGTACGCTCGACTCGGTGGTGAACCACAACCGGCAGCTGAAAGTGGGCACGGGCGGAATCAAGTATCTTAACGCCGCTGAAATCCTGAAATACACCTATCCGGCATGGAAGGAGGAGGACCGCAAGGCGTTTGAGACAATGGTGATGGAGAAGCTCTATCCCGTGATCAAGGACTGGACTCCCCGCTATAACGGCAACTGGGATGCCGCCAACGGGCAGACGCTCCTGAGCATCGGGGTGTATATGGACCGTCATGACATCTTTGACGCGGCATACCGTCAGCTGGTGGACGGCGACTCTAACGGCGCCATCAAGAATTATTTTCTTGACAACGGGCAGTGTCAGGAGAGCGGACGCGACCAGCAGCACGTGCAGATGGGTATAGGCTATCTCGCCAATGCGGCTGAAATAGCATGGCACCAGGGGCTGGATCTCTATGGTGTTTTTGACAACAGGCTTTACAGAGGTTTTGAATATACGGCTCGCTACATGTCGGGCGAGGAGGTTCCCTATCAGCAGTATGAAACGTGGTACGGGCGCAAAGTTTTCGGCGATTCCATCTCGACGGGTCAGCGCGACCGGGTATTTCCCGTGTGGGAGCGCGTCTACCGGCATTTTCACGGGCGGAAGGGTATGGACATGCCCTACACTGGGAAACTCGTTGAGAGGAGCCGTCCTGAGGGCGCGGAGGTCCACTCGTTTGTGCCGTGGTCGACGCTGACGTGCGCGGGTTTTCCCGATTGACGGTTCTGTTCCCGCGCGGAGCGGCGNGTTGTGGANAAATTCANTCANATNATTTGTTGNATTGCGAANTAACCNTTAAATTTGCAGCCNACANAGAGGGNGTATTAGCTCATCTGGNTAGAGCGCGACACTGGCAGTGTCGAGGTGAGCGGTTCGAGTCCGCTATACTCCACGGTCCAAATGGCGAACTTAGAGCAAAATCTGAGTTCGCTTGTTTTATTTATGCAAAATACATATCTTTGCCTCTATGAAGTTGATTGAGATGAATATGGACAAAATTATAGCCTTGTGTCGCAAATACAAGGTTGCCAAACTTTGGGTATTCGGCTCAATCCTGACTGATCGCTTCAATGACAGCAGTGACGTGGATTTCGCAGTTAATTTCGATTCTGACGGCATAGCGCGGGAACAATTAGACTGGGCAGATTTGTTTTTTGACTTCCTTAATGAGTTGAGAAATATATTGGGGCGTGATGTTGATATCGTTTTTGATGATTGTGTGAAGAATCCGTATTTCCGAAAGGAACTTGATGCCACAAAGCAATTAATCTATGGATGAACGAGAACTGAAATATCTTTCGGATATCTCTACTTGCATTTCGCAAGTGGAAAGCGCGCTTGAGAGATTCGGACGCAGTTACGAGACATTTGAAACCGATATCGTATTCCGTTTATTCATCGAGCGAAACATTGAGATAATGGGGGAAGCTATGGGGCGTATTCTTAAAATGCACCCTGATGTTAAGATATCGGGGGCGAGAAAGATTGTAGACACTCGTAATTTCGTAATCCATGCCTACGACTCTTTGAAACCTGATATTTTGTGGGCAATTGTGATCAATCACATTCCGGTGTTGAAGGAGGAAATCTCGCTGCTTCTAAATGAGGCGGAGTGATTTTGCTCTCGGTTGTTTGGTTGAGTAGATATTTCCGGTTGGTGACATAAACAAACTAACCGTACAGTATTTATGAAACACTTCTGACCTATGGAGATTTAGGGGGCACTCTTTGCAGAGTGCGGCACCTGGTGGCGGTGATCCCGGCACACCTCGCTTCGCTCGTAGTGCCGGGTTATTCGTAGGAGTAAGCCTTTCAGGCTTGCGAACCGGGGATATATGCTGCCGGGTTATTCGTAGGAATAAGCCTTTCAGGCTTGGCGACGGGGAATCTGTAGTGCCGGGTTATTCGTAGGTGTAAGCCTTTCAGGCTTGCGAACGGGAACTATCTGCTGCCGGGTTATTCATAGGCTCCTATTTTGGTCTTGGGATTGATTTTGGGTTGGAGGGCGGAGAAGAGTTGAGTGGTTTCGGGGAAATTTGCTACCTTTGCAGTCTTGTTTAGGTAATTCCGGATAATTTATGAGTGGACACAGTTTTAAGGAGTGGTTTTTTGCCACGCGCCCGTGGTCGTATCCTGCGTCGGTGATGCCGGTGCTTGTCGTGATGTGTTATGTGGGTTGGCTTGCCTCAGTCGGCGAGTTTGAGAACGTGAAGTGGTTGAACGGTGTGCTGGCTGTGCTTGCGATGGCGCTTTTTCAGGCTGCCGGAAACACGTGGAGCGATCTGCACGACTATCGCAGCGGTGTCGACACGGAAGAGGGCTATGGGGTGAAGATTCTCACTTCGGGCGATTTTTCCGAGAGGGAGGTTAAACGCCTTTCACTGGGGCTGCTTGCCGGTGCAGTGGTGCTTGGGCTGTGGATCTGTTTCATGTCGGGGATGTGGACGGCGGTCATAGGGCTTGTCGGCGTGATTCTGACAGTGTGCTATCCGTGGCTTAAATACAGGGCGCTCGGGGATGTGGATATCTTTTTGACCTACGGAGCGCTTCCTACAATAGGTACCGCCTATGTGCTGACTGATTGCCTGGTGTTGCCGGTTTTGTGGCTTGCCATCCCTGTGGGGCTAATCACCGTGGCTATTCTTCACGTGAATAATACGCGTGACGTTGTTACCGACTCCCGCGCCCGCATAAGCACGTTTGCCATGCTGATAGGACACCGCGCGTCCACGAGGGTGTATGCTGCTGAAATCCTGGCGCCGTTTGTGGCGGTCGTGCTGCTTGTGGTGTTCGGGGTGTTGCCCGCATGGTCGCTTCTATCGCTGGCGGCTATCGTGCCGGCGATTAGGAATGTGAAGATAATGCTCGGGTCGAGCTCCGGGAATACGGGCGGAATCGTGGCGCTTGACGCCGCCACGGCTCAGCTTCAACTTGTGTTCAGCCTGCTGCTGTGCGTGTCGCTTATAATAGCGTCGATAATTTAATTTTTTGAAAGGATAATGAAAAAAGTTTATCTGGCAATTCTCGTGGCGTTGGCGTTGTGGACGGTGATGTTTTCGCCGTTTACCGCCCCTCATGTCAACCTGTGGCTCGTGATGACGATAGCCGCTGTCATTCTCACTGCGATGTCGACCTGTTTCGGCGACTGGTACCGGCATTTCCGGGTGAAGCCGGTGGATGTGGTGATCGGAGTGGGGAGCGCCGCCGCGCTGTGGGGCATTTTCTGGCTTGGCGACAAGCTGTCGCAACTGATGTTCAATTTCGCGCGTCCCGAGGTGAACGCCATCTATTCGTTCAAGGAGTCGATATCTCCTTGGCTGCTTTCGTTGTTGCTTCTGCTGATTATAGGTCCAGCCGAGGAGATTTTTTGGCGCGGGTTCGTGCAGCAGAAGATGACTGCGAAATGGGGCGCTGATATGGGCTTTGCAGTAGCGACGGCGGTCTACGCTCTTGTGCATGCGGGATCGTGCAATTTCATGCTCGTGATGGCGGCTTTGGTTGCCGGAGGTTTCTGGGGCTTGATCTACAGGTTCTATCCGTCGCGGCTGGGCGCATTGGTTATCTCCCACGCCGTTTGGGACGCAGCCGTGTTTGTGTGGTTTCCGATTTGAGGGAGGTAGAAGAGAATAAGAAAAATTAGCGGGGACGCCATTACGGCGCCCCCGCTGCGGTTTTACCTTAGAATTGAACCGTCTTGGAGAGTGAGTTATATGAAATGAGGCTTATTTGTAGGTGAATTCAGCGGTGGCGCGGATGTCGGCGCTTGAAGAGCCTATGAGCACTTTGAATTTGCCGGGTTCAGCCACCCATTCGTGAGTCTTGTCGTCGAAGAATTTGAGGGCTTCGGGGGTAATTGTGAATTTGACAACTTTCGTTTGCCCCGGCGCGAGTTCCACTTTCTTGAAATCCTTAAGCTCCTTGACAGGACGGGGAAGTGACGACTTTTCATCGGCGATATAGACCTGCACTACCTCTTTTCCGGCTTTTCTGCCAATGTTGGATAGGGGAACGGAGAGGGTTATCGAGCCGTCGGCGGTCATCTCTTTAGCTGACAGAGAGGGGATGCCATAGTCGAACTTGGTGTAGCTCAATCCGTGGCCGAAGGGGAAGAGGGCGGGAATGTTCTTGGTGTCGTGCCAACGGTAGCCCACGAGGATGTCTTCGAGATATTCCTGCTGAGGGTTCTTGCCCACATTGACATCGGCGCCGGCAAGATCGGAAGCGGCGTTGCCGCCTTCGGTCTCAAGTTCGATTCCGGGATAGGATCTTTCGCCGAAATAGTGGGCGGCGTTGTCCTCAAGACGGCGCGGGAAGGAGAAGGGGAGCTTTCCGCTGGGATTGACCTCGCCTGAAATCACGCTCGCCATCGACGGACCGATCATGGTGCCGAGATACCAGCTCTGGATCACGGCGGGAACTTTGCCGATCCAGGGCATTGCATAGGCATTGCCCGACACGTTGGCAACGATGAGGTTGGGATTGGCGTCGGCAAGCTGCTCGATGAGGAGATCCTGACCCCAGGGGAGGTTATATTCGCGGCGGTCGGAGGCTTCGCAGTCCTGGAAGCCGTTTTTGTTGAGCCCGCCTATGTAGATGACTGCGTCCATCCCTTTAGCCATAGCCACCGCCTCGTTGCGGAGCGAGTCGAGCACAGCCTGTGGAATGGTGTCTTCTTTTTCATACATTGCTCGCCCCGTGAGGTAGCCGGGGGCATATTTCACGCCGTCGCCATAGACAGCCTTTATCGCTTCAAGCGGCGAGAACATGTCCTTGACCTTCAGCTCGGATGAGCCGCCACCTTCGTTGAGGGGACGCACGGCGTTTTCGCCCACCACGAGGATGTTGCGGTATTTGGCGGGATCGAGCGGGAGTATGCCCGAGTTCTTCAGGAGCACGATCGCTTCGTCGCCGATCTGCTTGGCGGCGGCATAGTGCTCGGGAGAAGCGATAGAACCGAAAGGCTTGTCGGGGTTCATCGCGGTGCGGAAGATGAGGCGAAGGATATTGCGCGCTTTCGCGTCGACGGTAGAGTCGGGTAGCTCGCCGTTTTTGAGCATTTCAAGGTAGGGCTTGCCGAGGTAGTAGTCGTCGAAAGTGAATTCGCTTTCGCTCGTCAGTCCGTTGGTGAAGGAGCCCATCTCGATGTCGAGTCCGTTGAGCGCCGATTCTTTAGTGTCGTGGGCTCCGCCCCAGTCGGTTATCACCACTCCGTCAAAACCCCATTCGTCGCGCAGAATTTTGTTGAGAAGGCGGTCGTTGTGACAGCAGTGCTGGTTCCATATCTGATTGTAGGCGCCCATAATCGACCATGCTTTTCCCTCCTGCACAGCTTTTTTGAAGGCGGGGAGGTAGATTTCATAGAGGGCGCGGTCGGAGAGGACCACGTTGACGTTGCCGCGCCATTTCTCCTGATTGTTGAGCGCGAAGTGCTTCACGCAGGCGGCAACTCCGTTTTTCTGGAGCTCCTGGATGTAGGGCACCACCATCTCGCCGGCAAGATAGGGATCCTCGCCCATGTATTCAAAATTGCGGCCGTTGAGAGGGGTGCGGTAGATGTTCACGCCGGGACCGAGGAGCACGTTCTTGTTGCGGAAACGGGCTTCTTCGCCCACGTTCTTTCCATAGATTGCCGACATTTCGGGGTTCCATGTCGCCGCAAGCGCCGTCAATGCCGGGAATGCGGTGATTGAGTCGTTTTTCCAGTTGGAATATCCCCAGTCGTTCCAGTTGATTTCGGCGCGGACTCCGTGGGGTCCGTCGCTCATCCATATTTCGGGTATTCCGAGACGCGGCACTCCGGGGCTTGAGAATTTGCCCTGAGCATGGCACATTTTCACTTTTTCTTCGAGAGTCATTCGTGAAAGCGCGTCTTCCACGCGTTCTTCGACGGGCTTGGTCTTGTCGAGGTAGACCGGAGTCTGCGCAACCGCCGCCGTGGAGGCGATTGTCAGTGATAGCATTATTGACTTGAGATTCATATAGGATAGGGGTTGGTTAGCGGGTGGCTTTAATTGTAGCGCCGGCTGGATCGAGTCCAGGCGAGGATGCTCCGATTGTCACAGTTCCGGCATCGCCGTTGTTCTGAACAATGAGGAGCGACTTGCCGTTGAACGCCTTGCGGCGGTCGGCTTTGAAGCGTTCGAGCGAGATGGGGGAGCCGTTGTCGACGCCCGCATTGGTTCCCGCTCCTGTCACTGAGAAGGTGATTTCGTTGTCGGCAAGGGGGCACGGATTGCCGTCTTTGTCGAGGATTTCAGCGGTGATGTAGCAGAGGTCCTTTCCGTCGGCGGTTATCACGTTGCGGTCGGGCGTGAGGCGTATCTGAGCCGGCTCGGATGCGGTTTTTATTTCACGCCGCGCCACCTCTTTTCCATCCTTACGGCTCACGATGCTGACCGTTCCGGGATGGAAGGTGACACGCCACGAAGAGTGGTATTTGCCCGGCTCGGGGCGGCGCGTTCCTTGCGACTCGCCGTTGATGAATAGTTCTACCTCGTCGGCGTTATTATAATAAGACCACAGGTCGATTTCCTGTCCATCCTCCCAGTTCCAGTGGGGGAAGAGGTGGAGCACCGTTTTGTCGGGGCGCCACTGACTCTGATACATGTAGTAGATGTCCTTGGGGAAGCCTGCGAGGTCCACGATGCCGAAGTAGGAGCTGCGCGCGGGCCAGCCGTAGGGGGTGGGCTCGCCGATGTAGTCAAATCCTGTCCAGATGAACTGTCCCATGATGAAGTCGTTGTCCTGAACATGGCGCAGAGTGCCTTCGTGATTGTTGCCCCAGGGGGCGTGGCAATTGTCGTAGGAGGAGCATGAGAATGNNTCGTCGTAGAAGGGGATGTCCCATCTAACGGGCNAGAGCNGCATACTGTCGGACNGCATGAGGTAGTAGCNGCGTGTCATCAGCGCCGANACGCTCTCGGNGATGATAAACGGTTTGCCGGGGAAATTGCGGGGCACGTCCTTGAACCAGTCGTCATGGTAATTGTAGCCGATGACATCGAGAGCGCCCGAGCGGAAGAGGTGGTTACCGGGATTGGGCTCGTTGCATCCAGCCGTGACGGGACGGGTGGAGTCGTAGCGGCGCACCATGTCGGCGAGTTTTTGGGTGAGCAGCGAGTTGACCGAGGTTTCCCCTTCGGCGGCGAGCATCTCCTTGCTGTGGCCGAAGTTGAGAATGAGGTTGGCTTGTTCGAGGGAAAGGGTGTCGGCTTTTGCGTCGCTCCACTGTTCAAGCACCTCGTTTCCGATGCTCCACATGAATATGGAGGGATGGTTGCGGTCTCGCTTGATGAGGTCGGTGAGGTCGCGTTCGTGCCACTCGTCGAAATAGCGTGCATAGTCGTGGGCGGTTTTTTTCTTTCGCCACATGTCGAAAGTTTCATCCATCACGAGCAGTCCCATGCTGTCGCAAAGCTGAAGCAGCTCGGGCGCCGGGGGATTGTGGGAGCATCGGATGGCGTTGACACCCATCTCTTTCATTATTTCAAGCTGGCGCTCGATGGCTCGGCGGTTGACGACGGCGCCGAGGGCTCCGGCATCATGGTGGAGGCAAACACCGTTGATTTTCATCGATTTGCCGTTGAGCGAGAAGCCTTTTTCGGCATCGAAAACGAACGTGCGGAACCCGGTGACGGTCTTGAATGTGTCAAGCAGTTTGCCCGACTCGGCATCTTTTATATAGGTGACGAGTGTGTAGCAATTGGGCGAATCAACGTCCCACAGCATGGGATTTTTCAGCGTGATGACCGCTTTCGCTTCTGTCACAGAATCAGCCGATGCGTTGATCTCTAACGTCTCCTCGGTTGACTGCGCCACCTTTTTTCCATCGGGGGCAAAGAGCGACGAGCTTACCTTTACCCGGTTCGCCTTGCCGCTGTGATTGACGATTTCGGTGGTGATGTCGAGGGTTCCGGTGTCGCCGTCGACAGTAGGCGCGACAGCTTGTCCCCACTTGTCGACATGGACCGGATTGAGAACGCGGAGCCACACATTGCGGTAGATTCCGCAGCCTGAATACCATCGGGAATTGGGCTGCTCGGCATTGTCGACCTTGACGGCGATGATGTTTTCGCCGCCATAGTTGAGATAGGGGGTGAGGTCGTAGGAGAACGAGGCGTAACCGTAGGGGCGGGTGCCGAGGTAATGCCCGTTGATGTAGACCGACGCATTCATGTAGGCGCCGTCGAAGTCGATATATATCTGTTTGCCCCTGTCAGATTCCGGAACGGTGAAGGTTTTGCGATACCATCCTATGCCACCGGGAAGGGCGCCTCCGCCGGTGCCNGATGGATTGCTTTCGCTGAAATCGCCTTCAATCGCNNAGTCGTGGGGTAGGTNGNGTTCTCGCCAGCCGCTGTCGTCGAAATCGGGGGAGGCGACGCTGTCGTTGTCGNTAAGCNNGAATTTNCAGNCGTCGTTGAATCCTTGCCGCGAGTCGCCGGCGGCAGTGTCGTCGCTATGGCACCCTGTGAAGAGCGCCATAGCGAGGATGGAGGCTATAAATATCAGTTTACGCATAGAGTAGTGCCGGGGTTAGAGTTGGATTGTTTTCGACGCGCCGTCATAGTCCACCTTGACTCCTGCCGCTTTCACGGGATTAGCCACGGGTCGGGACTCGTCGATTTTCACCACATTGAAGACGCGGTTGCGTTTCATGCCGGGATATTCTCCCTGACGGTCGCCGATTGTGAGCGTAGAGGAAGCGTTGTCGAATGACAGTGGGATTTTGGCGAATTGCCCTTTCTCGTAGTTGTAGTTCACGCCTTCGTCTTCATAGAGGGTGAAGCTGCCGTCCTTGCCTGCATAGACGAGGATTGTAACGGGCTCGGCTGATTCCTCGGCTGTGGACTTGATGTCGCCGCCCACGGGAATGATCGAGCCTGAACGGACGAACAGGGGCATCTGCTCGTAGGGCGCGGCGATGTCAAGAGTAACCCCGCCGGGGATTGCTTTTCCGGTGTAGAAGTCATACCACACGTTGTCCTTGGGGAAGTAGACCCGGCGGCTGCGCGCTCCGTATTTGTAGACGGGAGCCACGAGGAATGCGGGACCGAACATGTATTCGTCGCTGATGTCGCGCGTTGCCGCGTCGGCAGTGAAGTCCATGACGAGCGGGCGCATGATGGTATAGTCGTCAAAGTGGGTCATTGCCGCCAGCGAGTAGATGTAGGGCATCAGGTTGTAGCGCAGGCGGGTATAGTAGAGGATTGAATTGTAGGCGGGGTGTCCTTCAGGCGCGATGTTGAAGATTTCACGGAAAGGATATTGACCGTGGGCGCGGAAGAGCGGCGAGAATGCGCCAAACTGATACCAGCGCGTGTTGAGCTCGCGCCATTCTTTAAGATCGTCGTTCTCTTTGCCGGTTTTCCTGAACTCCCTTTCGGCTGCCACATATCGGTCCTCGACGCAGAATCCGCCGATGTCCATGCTCCACCAGGGTATTCCGCTTATCGAGAAGTTGAGTCCTGCCGCAATCTGAGCCTCCATGTCCTCCCAGCGAGTGGCGATGTCGCCGCTCCATGTAGCTGTGGAGTAGCGCTGCTGTCCTGCGAATCCTGAGCGCGTCAAGAGGAACACTCGGTTGTCGTTGCCGGTGCCTCGCTGCCCGTCGTAGATTGCCTCGGCGTTCATCAGGGCGTAGGCGTTGAAGAATTTTGCCGTGGGTCCCATTGCCGTGGGTCCTGCAAGGTCTTTGCGATACTCAATGTCGGTGCAGTCGCGGATATTGGGCTCGCTGGCATCCATCCACCACGCATCGATGCCGAGGGGCACATAGTGGTCCTGCATCTGGCTCCAGAACAATTTGCGGGCGCCGGGCGAGTAGGCGTCGTAGAACGAGCCGATATAGCCGGGTCCCACCCAGTCGCGGATGCTGTCTTTGACAGCCTGCTGATACATCCAGCCGTTTTTGTCAAACTCTTTGTAGTGGTCGGTGGTGACGTAGAATTTGGGCCACACCGAAATCATGACTCTGCCGTCCATGGCGTGGATAGAGTCGACCATTCCTTTCGGATCGGGGAAGCGGTCGCGGTCAAATTCATGGCTTCCCCATGAATCCTGTTTCCAGTGGAGCCAGTCGATGACAATGTTGTCGATGGGGATGTTGCGGTTGCGGAATTCGGCGAGGGTTGAAAGCACTTCGTCCTGAGTGTTGTATTTTTCACGGCTCTGCCAGTAGCCCATAGCCCATTTAGGCATGATGGGTGCTTTGCCGGTGAGAGCGCGGTAGCCTTTTATCACTTCGTCGATGTCGTCGCCATAGATGAAGTAGTAGTCGATCATGTCCTGCATCTCGCCCCACCATGTCATCTCTTTTCCGTCGGGCTCGTAGACTCGCAGTCCGCAGTAGGCGACGGCTCCGTTGGGTGTCCAGTCGATTTTTATAGGCACACGTTTGCCGGCTTCGAGATTTACGGAGAACTTGTAGCTGTTGGGGTTCCATGCGGTGCGCCATCGTTCGGGCACTACCTCCTTGCCGTCGATCCAAACGGTTTGATAGCCCGAATAGTAGAGGATGAATTTGTATTCGCCCGATTCCTTAGGCTCGATTTCTCCCTCGTAGGTGACGGTTGAGCCGTTGTANNGGAAGTCTTCGGGCAGATTCACCACGTGGGCGAGGTCGCCGCGNTTCAGATGCTCGAAATAGAGTTGCGGTTCTCGGCGCGACAGCGTTTTTCCGTCTTTCTGAGTGTAGGTTCCGGTGAGGGCGCCTTCCTGTCCCTCCTTATCATATAAGGTGAACGCTTCATTGAGCTGCATGTAAGGATTGGGATTGCCCCATCGCAGCAATGAATAGCTGTCCCACAGGATGCCGTAGTTGTTGGACGACACGATGAACGGAACCGACACCTTTGTATTATATTGGAAGAGTTCTTCGTTCTTATGCTTGTAGTTGAATTCGTTGCTCTGATGTTGTCCGAGTCCGTATAGCCCCTCCTCGTCATCGATCGACTTGAAGCTCTGGGTCACGGTGAAGCCGTCGGTGCCCTGGACGCTTATGGGCTCAAACTTTCTTCCGTTGTCTTCTTCCACGAGAATGGGGTTTCCGTTGATGTCATAGAACGCCACGGATCCGTTGTTGCGGTTGACGGTCGCTTTAAGCGCCGCAGTAGTCAGTGTCANNAGCGAATCATCGGCAGTGACGTCGAATGNGGTTTTTTCCGTGTTGTTGACAATTATCAGGCTGCTGTCGGAGGAGNATTTTCCGGTTGCCGACGCNGNNACTCTGNTCNGCTTGTCGCCGANCACTTTCAGCCTCACCTTGGCGGCTCCGTTTTCTTCCTTGTCGTTGACATTGACGATAACGCCGTCAGAAATTTTCTCGTAGCCTTTAGAGCAGCTTGACAGCGCCGTGAGAGCGAGCGCCGATAGGAGGGTGATGGAAAACGCGGTTCTCATGTAGTTACGGTATTTCAATATAAGATTATGTATAATAAAGCGATGCGTAAAATTATCGTTATCGCAAATTTACGAATTTTACGCATCGCCTATGTTCAGAATGAGGGTATCAAATGTTATATGCCCTCCTTCTTTTGATATTCCGATGGGGGCATTCCGTATTCTTCCTGGAAATACCGGCTGAAATACTTGGGATTGTTGAAGCCGAGCTTGTAAGCCACTTCCGACACGGTGAGCTGGCTTTGGCGCAGGTATTGCTCGGCACGTTTCAGCCTCAGCAGCCTGATGAATTCAATGGGAGTCTTCCCGGTGAGCTTCAGAATTTTCTTATAGAGGTGGACTCGGCTCATGTTCATGGCTCGGCTGAGTTCCTCGACGCTGAGGTCGCTGCGGGAAATGTTGTCCTCCACATATTTTTTCGCCTTGTTGATGAACTGCTCGTCGAGGGGAGTGATTTCAATCGGCTCGGGCTCGGGGATGATTGTGGCTCGCTTGGGCTGTTTTGACCCTGCGTTTTCGACAAGTTTCCTTATTTTCAGTTTGAGCACATCGTTGTTGAAGGGCTTGGTCACATAGTCGTCGGCGCCGCGGGTCAAGCCTTCGATTTCGGAACCGGCGTCATGTTTCGCCGACAGAATCAGGACGGGAATGTGGCGTGTCGACCTGTCGCTTTTCACTCTGCGGCATAGTTCGATTCCGTCCATGCGGGGCATCATCAAGTCGCTTAAGATCACGTCGACATGGTTGTCGTTGAGCATATCGATGGCTTCAAGCCCGTCATAGGCTTCAATCACGGTGTATTCATCGGAGAGTTCCGACTTGAGGAAGTTGACCATGTCATAATTGTCGTCGACCACGAGCACCACCGGTTTTAGGGTAGGCGTTGTTTCGCCTGACGCTTGTTCAATGGCGGGTACCGGAATGGGGGCGACGGTTTTCGTTGGCGCCTTTATGGGGATTTCGATGGTGAAGGTTGAGCCTCCTCCCGGGGTGTCGGTGACTGATATCGCTCCGTCGAGCACTTCGATATATTCGCCTACAAGACTCAATCCTATTCCGGTTCCGGTCTCTCCATCGCTGCCTTTTGAGTGGCGGCTTTGGTAATAGCGCTGGAAGATGAGCGATTTCTCGTCGTCGGCTATTCCGCATCCGTTGTCGGCTACCGCCACGATGAGTTTGTCGACTGATGTCGAGATGTCGAGTTTCACGTTTCCGCCGNGGGGAGTGAATTTTATTGCGTTTGANAGCANGTTGGAGATGATTTTGTTGAGCTTGTCCTGGTCAAACTCCNTGTCGAGTCGGTNGACCGAGGAGGCGAAATTCAGCGTGATATCCTTTCGTTCAGCCTGNNCTATGAATGAGTCGNGGACCGAGCGGATGAACTCGACCACGTCGCCTGTGGTTCCCGAGTATTTCAGAGCGCTCTCCTCGTTTTTCCTGAAGTCGAGGAGCTGGTTGACGAGGTTGAGCAGCCTCACGGCGTTGCCGTGGGCGATTTGCAGGCGGTCTTTCAGCCGGCGGTCGGTCGACTCTCTGAGGAGCGACTCTATCGGCGAAATGATGAGGGTGATGGGGGTGCGCAGTTCGTGGCTCACGTTGGTGAAGAATTTGTCTTTCATGCGTGAGAGTTCCTCTTGCTTCTTGGCGAATTCGGCTTTTTGGAGTTCCTCCACGTGGCGGCGTTCAGCCCGGCGTATAACTCGGAACACGAGCCAAACGACCAGCGCTATGAGCAGGAGATATATGAGCCATGCCCATATTGTAGCCCAGAATGGGGGCGCCACGGTGATTGTGATGCTGCGTTCCTGAGCGCTTTCCGTTCCGTCGCTGTTGACTGCCTTTATGTAGAGGGTATAGGTTCCGGGCGAAAGATTGGTGAAGGTGGCGTGATGCACTCCGGGGAGGCATTCCACCCACTCCTTGTCGATACCGTCGAGCTTATAATAATAGGAGGTGGAGGCTGTCTGCACATAGTTATTGGTCGTGAAGCCTACCGTGAAGCTGTTCTGATTGTAATTAAGGGAAATTTTATCAGCGTGGTTGAGCGATTTTTCCAGAATCACCCTGCCGTCATATTTTTGTCCCGGTTTTATTTCGGAATTTCCGAGATAGAGCGAGGTGAAAAGGATGTCGGGGCTGGTGGTGTTGTACTGGATATTTGCCGGCGACACGTAGCTTAGTCCGTAAGGACCTCCCACGACGATGTCGCCGTTGTTCATTTTGGCAAGCGAGCGCTGGTTGTAGGCGGCGTTCTGCAATCCGTCGCTGCTTGAATAGATTTGGTTGCGGAATGAGTAGCTCCGGTTGTCGGCGTTTTTCTTCGTTGTCACGGCGATTACGGCTCCGTCTATCGCCACCCACATTTTCCCGGCGTTGTCCTCCATCAGCCCGAGGACGTAGTTGGCAGTGGTGTTGGGCGACAGGGGGATGTCGTAGATTGAGTCATTCACGTGGTCATATACGTTGAGTTCCTTGTCGTTGGCTATCCACAGGAGTCCGCGGCTGTCATAGAACACCTGNCTGACGTAGTAGTTTTCGCCCGTGCGGCGGATGTTGTTGAACGGGGTTATCTCGNCGGTGGCGGGGTCATGGACCGATATTCCCACGGTGGTGCCTATATAGGTTTTTCCGTTGTCGCCCCGGCAGAGCGAGGTGATGTAGTTGGTGGTGAGTCCGCTGTTGTCGATTGAATAGGTTTTTATTTCGCGTGTCGCCGGGTCCATCAGCTGCAAGCCTTTGCCGAGGGTTCCGATCCACACTGTATTGTCGGGGTTTTCAAGCACCGCCCACACATTTTTTGACGCGATGCCCTGGGCGGCACCATAGTGGGTGAACGTGCCGTTCTTGAATTTCTTCAGTCCGCCGTTGTAGGTACCTATCCATATCCCGCCGTCGTAGGAGGGGACAAGTGCAGTGATGGGGGCGGGGCGGTCGCCGTCGGCNGCATCGGGGAATGAGGTTATTTTTCCGGTGGAGCGGTCGAGCAGCTTCAGCCCGTAGCTGTCGGTTCCCATCCAGCAGGTGTTGCCGGGACCCGGTGCGGCGCAGTTCACATCTTCAAGCGCAACGAGTCCGAATTTGAATTCGCTGCTGTTGTAGGCGGAAATTCCTTTTTTCTGGGTTCCGATCCACACGTTGCCGTCATTGTCGGCAAGGATGGTGCTGACTGAGTTGTTGCCGAGTCCGTCGGGGTCGGCGGGGTTTTTCGCCACATGCTCCATGCCCCCGGCGCGGTCTATTATTATCACGCCCTCATTGTCGAGCCCGAGCCAGATGTTGCCGTCGCGGTCCTGGGCGACGGCTCGCACGATGGGGGAGTTTTTCATGCTCGCCAGGGGCGAGTCCTCCCACAGATTGGTGTTGGAGTTGTAGACCCACAGCCCTTTGTCGCCGTAGATCCATATCTTGCCGTCGTTGTCGGCTGTCATTTTCAGCTCGATGTTTCCGCCGCCGAGTTCGCGTTTTAATCGCTCGTCGGAGTTGACAATCTCGTTGTTCTGGTTGACGAAGAAGAGCTTGCCTTTAGTGTCGAGGATTGCCACGTTTTCTTTGTGGGGTATTCCGGCGATGTCGTTTATTTGGGTGCCTTCTTCGTCGGCTATCCCTTCCACTTTTTCAGTTTCTCCGGTGGAGAAGCAGTATAAGCCGTCGTCGCTCATGTATATCNACAGGCATCCGTCGGCGATATACATGGATTGTGGGGTGGCGNTGAGCCCCATTTTCCTGAACGTCTCGACAGNATTGTTGTCGAAGGTGTCGGTTTCGGGGTCGTATTTTACATACGTGTCGCCCGAATGTATCCAGATGAATCCTCGGGGATCCTGCTTGATCGCCGTGATGTAGTTGTATTTCAAGGAGGTGGAGTCGCCGGGGATTTCACGGTAGACTTTCACTGAGTATCCGTCGTAACGGTTCAGCCCGGTGGCGGTTCCTATCCATAGGAAGCCGTCGCGGTCTTTGAACACGGAGTTGATTTTGTTATGTGACAGTCCGTTGCCCGCTTCAAGGTGTCGGAAACGGTAATTGCCGGCGTTTATGACTCCCGATATAAGGAGCGACAGAAGAACTGTGATGAGCTTTGAAAAGGACATGTGGCTGTTAGGTTTAGGCTATATGACACAAAAATAATAATAACTGTGAATATCCGCAAATAATGGCCGGCATATTTTGCACATGTCATATCGGCAAGTTTTTATGTTTTATAACATATATTAGACCGATGTTAACATTTCAACCCTGTTAATGCAACATTTTCCGCCTTCGGTTTAGCAAAACATACCGAACGGAGCTACTTTTAACCTGAGTGTTTCTGTGAATATCAGTTAAATTTGCGTATTGACCATCCCGAGACGCCATGAAAAACTGTTGAACCGGGATTGCCGACTGAAACCAATTATAACATCAATATTCTACCTAACCTTAAAAACAAAAATCAATGGGAAAGAAACTAATGGATTATTGCCGGGAGTCACGACTCCTCAGGACTGCCTTGGTGACCCTGTGCCTCTTGACATGCGTTGGGCTGGCTAATGCCGAGCCGATCACAGTGTCGGGTACCGTTACCTCAGCTGCCGATGGCGAGCCTCTGATCGGGGTGACCGTTCAAGTGAAGGGTTCAGCTGTGGGCACAACCACCGATTTTGACGGCAACTATGTCATTAAAGCCGAAAAGGGTTCCACTCTTTCATTCTCTTATGTCGGCATGCAGCCGCGCGAAGTGGAGGTGACCTCTGCTAAACTCGATGTTGCGCTTCTTGAGAATCTTGAAGTGCTCGACGAGGTTGTCGTGGTCGGTTATGGCGTTCAGAAAAAGAAACTCGTGACCGGAGCCACCGCCCAGGTCAAAGGTTCCGATATCGCGAAATTGAATACCACCAGCCCGCTTCAGGCTATGCAGGGACAGCTTCCGGGCGTGTCCATCGCTTCGGAATCGGGACAGCCCGGTTCGTCGATGAAGGTGACCATCCGCGGTCTCGGCACCACCGGCAACGCGTCTCCGCTTTACCTTATTGACGGTATCGGCGGCGACATCTCGACGCTGAATCCCGCCGACATCGAGTCGATCGACGTCCTTAAGGACGCAGCTTCCGCTGCCATCTATGGCGCGCAAGCTGCAAATGGTGTAGTACTCGTTACCACTAAACAGGGTCGCGAGGGTAAAACCCGAGTGACTTTTGACGGATATTACGGCTGGCAGAGCGCTCCGCGCAAAGCCAAGATGCTGAACGCTACCGAATATATGACCATCATGGACGAGCAGGCTGTCAACTCGGGCTCGGCTCCGTTCAACTGGGGAGATATCAACAGTATATGGCGTGTCAACGACGAGGGCGAGCGTCTCGGGGTGATCAATACCGACTGGATCGACCAGATGTTCAAGGACAATGCCGTGACTCAGAGTTATACTATCGGCGTGACCGGCGGAAACGCTGTCAGCACTTATGCAATGTCGATGGGCTATATCAACCAGGAGGGTATTGTAGGCGGCAAAGAGGTGTCAGACTATTCCCGCTACAATTTCCGCATCAACTCCGACCACAAGCTGTTTGACGGCTTGATCACCGTTGGAGAGCAAGCAAGTTTCGTTTATGTCAAGTCGACAGGCATCGGCGTGGGCAACCAGTATAACAACACTCTTCGCGGAGCGTTTGGCACGTCGCCCCTTTCACCGGTCTACAATGCCGAGGGCGAGTTCAACAGCACCGCCGATTCCGACTGGTATAAAGCCGACGGCAACCCTTACGGGTCGATGATGCTTCAGACTCATAACCGCACCAAGACCGCCACATTCTCGGGTAATGTCTACGCACAGGTTGAGCCTATCAAGAATCTGCGCGTGAAAACCGTTTTCGGCGCCGTTTACGGTTCAAGCGAATACCGCTCTTTCAAGCCCTCCTATAAGTTCTCTCTTTACGACTATCAGGACTACACCAGCGTCAGCCAGAACATGAATCACTCGCTGGGCATGACATGGACCAACACCGCATCCTATGATTTCGACATCAAGGACCACTCTTTCAGCGCCCTNGTGGGTATGGAGGCTTACCGTTACAGCGGCACTTATCTCAGCGCCGGCAACCGCAATCTCAAGGAGGGTTTCGACACCTGGCCTTATGCGTGGGTTTCAAACGGTACTGCCGCCAGCACCGCCGACGGTCTTGAAGCGAGCGGCAAGCCTCACGATGACGCTCGCAGCGTTTCCTATTTCGCCCGCTTGGGATGGAACTATAAGGAAACTTATATGATCAACTTCACCATTCGCCGTGACGGATCGTCGAAGTTTGCCAGCGGTCACCGCTTCGGTACCTTCCCGTCGGTTTCAGCCGGATGGAACATCTCTAATGAAAAATTCATGGAATCGACATCTTCGTGGCTCGATTTCTTGAAACTCCGTGTCAGCTGGGGCCGTGTCGGCAACCAGAACATCGACAACTATCAGTATCTCGCTCCGATCAAGAACACCAACGTACACTACTTCTTCGGACAGTACATGGGTCCTGCGGGTGAATATGGGGCTTATGCCGATAATCTCGCAAGCAACTGGGGCGCTTATCCCAACCGTCTCGGCAACTTCGGGCTTACATGGGAGACTTCGGAACAGTGGAACGCCGGACTCGACGCCCGCCTTCTCTCGGGACGTCTTGCCGCCAACCTTGACTTCTACATCAAGAACACTAAGGACTGGCTCGTTCCCGCGCCGATACTTGCAACCGCCGGCGCCGACGCTCCGTTTATCAACGGCGGTAACGTGAAGAACAAAGGTATCGAGCTTAATCTCACGTGGAATGACGTGATTGGACGCGATTTCTCTTACAGTGTGGGCGTGAACGGCGCTTACAACCACAACAAGGTGGGCTCGATTCCGACCGAGGACGGCATGATCCACGGCGACACCAATGAACTCTATGACAACTCGCTCGAATTCTACCGNGCCGCCAACGGCAAGCCTATCGGATATTTCTGGGGCTTCAAGACCGCCGGCATTTTCCAGAACCGCCAGGACATCAATGACTGGGTGGCTGCCGGAAACGGTATTCTTCAGGCTGATCCGCAGCCGGGCGACGTGAAGTATCTCGACATCAACCGCGACGGCAAGATTGACGACAGCGACAAGGTGAATCTCGGCAACGGTATGCCCAAGTTCAACTATGGCTTCAATATCAATCTTTACTGGCGCAACTTTGACCTCGGCATCGTTGCCACCGGCTCGGCAGGGTTCAAAATCGTTCAGAGCTACCGCAACCAGACCAATAAGCAGGCAAACTACACTACCGCCATTCTTGACCGCTGGACCGGCGAAGGCACTTCCAACAAAATGCCGCGCGTGACCGAGCAGAACATCAACTGGCAGTTCTCTGACCTCTATATTCAGGACGGCGACTTCCTTCGCCTGAGCAACCTCACCATCGGCTATAATTTCGCTCCGCTCATCAACCAGAAGTGGTGCAGCCAGTGCCGCCTCTATTTCCAGGCTCAGAATCTGGTTACATTCACCAAGTATGACGGAATGGATCCCGAAATCGGTTATGGAACCAAGTCGTGGGTGTCGGGCGTTGNCCTGGGTTACTANCCGCGTCCCCGCACATTCCTTTTCGGTGTTAACCTCGCATTCTAATGTTGAACCACGTAAAAACGTCATTATAAAATGAAACTATTCAAATCAAGCATATTATCGGTGAGTGTGGCGACTGCAGGGCTGCTGATGGGCTCTTGCTCGGACAGTTTCCTCGATGTCTCCTCCAAGACCGAATCCAATACCGAGACTTTTTACAAGACAGAGGACGACGCATGGAGAGCGCTTCTCGGTTGCTATGACGGCTGGCGTCAGGTTTCGTCCAACCCCGGCGTGGGATTCTATGTCGCTTCGACGGTGATGTCGGATGAGTGCTACGGCGCCACCGGTTTCACCGACCCGCGCAACTATCAGGTGATCGACCGTTTCGATCAGAAGGAGTCGCCCGCCGATCTCACTATCTACACCACCGACTGGAAAGTCTATTATGCCGGCGTTTACCGCTGCAATGAGATGATCGCCCATGAGGATGCGTTCCAGTGGTCGGAAACNAANTCAAAGCAGGGATTGTATATGGGAGAATGCCGCGCCATCCGCGCGTTGCTCTATTTCGACATGGTGCGCTGGTGGGGCAACATCCCCTTGTTCACCGAGCCGGTCAACGAGAACCGCGAACAGGCTGANCCGAAGGAAGTGTACAACCTTATCATCGATGACCTGAAATATGCGGTGGCAAATATTCCTGCCGACGCTTATCCCAAGTCCAACGCCACGCAGAATGACGGACATGTGACCAAGTATGCCGCCGAGTCAATGCTGGCGCGTGTCTATCTGTTCTACACGGGATTGTTTGGCGAAGAGCCTGCCAATCTAACCAAGCAGGAGGTGCTCGACGGTCTTGACGATGTGGTGAAGTCCAATGAATTCAAGCTTGTGGATAATTATAAGAATCTCTGGCCTGCCGCTTCGCTTGTTCCGCTTGCCGACAGCAAGGGCTGGGATCCCGAGAAATCGACCTATGCCGGGGAAGCCAACTCGGAGGTGATTTTGCAAATGAAATTTACCCCCTCTCAGGATTATAACGGAAATAATGATTCCAACCGCTGGCAGGTGATGATGGGTATGCGCAGCCTCTCGTCNTCACCCTACGGAAAGGGCTGGGGCTCATGCACGGTGTGTCCTTCATTCCTGGATAAGTATGCTGCCGGCGACTTGCGCCGCGCCGCTTCGGTGATCGACATCGCCGGCGAGGGCATCAGCGGCTCAAACGACTGGGAGGCTTCTTATAATGACTGGCGCGAGTACACCGGTTACACCGTTAAGAAATATTCACCGCTTGCCTTCCCCAACGGCAACAGCGCTTCGCAGGAATCGGGCAACGGCGACTTCCAGATAACCAATCCCCAGAACTGGGTGATCATGCGTTATGCCGACGTTCTTCTCATGATTTCCGAGCTCGGCGGCGTGCCGTCGAAGAGCGCTCAGGCGGCTCTCGACGAAGTGCGTGAACGCGCAGGGCTTCAATCAGTTCCCGCCACTAAAGACAATATTTTGGAGGAGAGAGCCGTTGAATTAGCGTTTGAGGGTCATAGATACTGGGACCTTCTGCGTCAAGGAGTTGACGTTCTCGCCAATGCGATTGTCGCATCGGCCGGAGAAGTAACTGACGGTGGAACACCTAATTACGTTACTTTCGACAAGAGCCTTATCGTTGCCAAGAAAGGTTTGAGCCAGATTCCTCGTGACCAGATCATACTCTCTAACGGAGTGCTCAAGCAAAACCCCGGATGGGATTAATTTATGACGGACACACAAGTTTTATATATAATTAATGATTGCTATGAATTTTAAACAATTATGTTCATTTGCGGCTGTCGCAGGCATGCTGTTTGCCACGGCTTGCTCTCCCGATGACCATGAACTCGCCACCCCCGACGTCACTTCAGGTGACCTCGTTCAGGGTATCGCATATAAGGTCGACGTGGACCAGACTACCAATACCATCACTTTGTCACATAACCTTCCTGCTTCCTACACCGTGCAGTGGATTCATCCACAGGGTGTCAGCAAGGAGAAGACGGTGGAGCTCCAGTTGCCTTTCGCCGGCGACTATGAGGTGAAACTCGGCGTGATGACCCGTGGCGGAATGGTGTATGGCGAGCCCTATGTGTTCACTCTTGACAACACCAACGGGCAGCTGCTCACCGACGACCTGTGGATTTATCTCACCGGCGGTGTAGGGAATTCAAAGACTTGGACTCTCGACTTTGACGCCGACGGCAAGTCGAAGTATTTCGCAGGTCCTTCGTTCTTCAAGGGTACCGATGACAACTGGAACACTATCACTCTCGGTCAGGAAGCTCCCGAAGGCGCCGACGTCTGGGCATGGGATGCCGACTGGGCTTCGGTGGGCAGCTGGATCGGTTTTGACGCAGCCCTGTTCCCCGACCTTACCTTCGATCTTATCGACGGCGCTCACGTAACTGCCGCCGACGGTTCGACCGGAGCCTATGTGATGGATGTCAAGAACCACACTATGACTCTTCCCAAGACCTTGAAGTGGTTTGACCAGTCAGCCATGGAATTTACCAATGACTGGTATAGCGTGGCTGTGCTTTCGCTCACTGAATATTACATGCAGATCGGTATCATCCGCAAGGCTGATCCCTGTATGATCACGTTCAACTATATAGCCGAAGGATGGGACGGCGTGTTGCCTTCTGACGCTCCTTCGGTTAACGCTCCCGTTGAGCCTCCCTACGAAGGGGATCTGAACGACGACATGACCACCACGGTTACCACCACTAAAAACTATACTCTTGACGAGGATACTCCCTACACTTGGTATTGGTGGAACGGCGCCAAGGCTGAATGGCAGGACAACGGTTTTGTTTCGGTTGACAGCTATGGAGCCAACTGGTGTCCCGCAGTGAGCGAAACATGGACCGACGACTTTAAACTCGCTTTGTCGAAATCGGATGCCGACAAGGGCACCTATACNCTCAAGACTCCCNNNGGAGAATTTNTNGGCGGNTACACNGTGAGCGGCAATGAAATCGTNTTTGACAAAACTCTCACATTCCTTGAAGCGGGTGTTGTGAACATCACAACCGACCGTCTTACCGCAGTGAAGCGCGACCTCGAGAAGCAGCAGATGTGGTTTGGCGTTCCGACCAAGTACAACTCTACCGGCAAGGCGACCGAATATCTTTGTATCGAGCTCAACGAGGTTGTTGTGGCAGGCGAGGAGAAGAACGGCACCTTTATCGCTGTCGACAACTCCAAGATCAAGTGGGGCGATATCGAGGGCAACGGAAAGATCCGTATCGAAATTTTCAATGCCTATGGCACAACCAGCGCTGACGCTCCCCTTGCTGCGACTCAAATCAACTATAAGAAGTCAATCAAAGTCACCTTCACAGTGAGCGGTCTCGGCACATTGTCGGCTCCGACCACCGCATGGCTCATGAATAGCGCGGGCAACGTGTGGAATGCTACCGATGCGGGCAGCGTGCCTGTTGAGTTCACCGGCGACGGCACTTACACTGTAGCCACTACCGGAAAGGGCGTTGTAGCTGATGCTGGAAGCTTCGTGTTCAACGTCGACATTGACAATGTGGCAAGCCTCACCGATGTTGACCTCAGCTGGGCAAATCCTGATCCGTGTCCCAATTTCACAGTTACAGTCGACTCCATCTGGCTTGACAAAGAAGATTAACCTTAATAACCAGAACACTTACAAATGAAAACTAAAATATTCAACTCACTGTTGCTCGCCGTCATGGGGATGTTCGCGTTCTCGGCGTGTGACGATGACGATGTTACCGTCAACACCACTCCGATAGTGCAGGAAGTGGTGACATCCGATGCTGAATTTACCGCTTGCTCCGCGACCATGAAAGGTCGCGTGAGCGGGTTGGAGAAGAGCGACCCCTCTTCCTATCAGGTGGGCGCTTTCTACTCTCTGACCTCCGATCCTAAAAACGAGGGAATAAAGGTGGTGGGTTCGCTTGCCGACGGCATTATTTCGGCGACCACCGACCAGCTTCAATCCAATCAGACTTATTACTATTGCGCCTTCGTCACTCTTCAGGGAAAGGTTTCTTACTATGGAGAGGTGAAATCGTTTGTTACAGTCGACGCTAAAGTAACTTCACCGGCAGCCGACGGCATCACTGCCGCAAAGGCTGTGATCAGCGCTTCAGCTTCGTCGATCGACGGCGTGCCTGTTGAACCTGTTGCCGGGGCTAAACTCGCTCTTTCAGCTGACGGAGTTAAGGATGGCTTCAATGTGCCCGGAACCGTTCAGGCGGGCGCTATCAGCGTGCCTGTAGCAGGATTGCTTCCGTCGACCACCTACTATTATGCTCCTTATGTGAAGCTGGGCGACGGTGTGGTGTTTGGCGAAACCAAGAGTTTCACCACTCTTGCCGATGCGACCGAATATGTCGACCTGGGTCTTTCCGTGATGTGGGCTGCTGCCAATCTTGGCGCCGAGGCTCCCGAAGAGCAGGGTCTTTATGTGGGCTATGGCGAGGTTAACGCTTTGAATACTTCCACCGCTGCCGATGACTATGCAACAGATTCCGACATTTTCGGAACTGCCGGCGATATCGCGTTTGCCAATGGCGTTGGACGCATGCCGATAGCCGACGAAATCCGCGAGCTCGTGATGATGACCACTCATGAGTGGACCACCGTGAATGGCGTGCAGGGCATGAAGTTCACTGCCGAAAACGGTAATTCGATTTTCCTTCCTGCGGCAGGAAGCCGTTATGGCGAGGAGGTGAGCGACGCCGGAACTCTCGGAAACTATTGGATAGGTCAGAATGAGGGTAATGGATTTGCCCGTACCGTGCAGATCACTTCCGCTTCTGCGGGACTTGAGACTGCTCCGCGCAACATGGCTCTTTCAATCCGTCCCGTGAAGAAAGTGCCCGTTGAATTCCACAAAGAATATCTCTACAACACCTGGTATATCGATCTTGACGAAACCGGAAGCTGCTTCTTCTACGACGGTCCCCACTACTATTATGGCGGCGCCAACTGGAACACTATCAGCAACGGTGAGCTCAGCGCCGACTTCTGGTCATGGCTCGCTGCATGGAACGACATTTCGTCATGGATCGGATTTGAGGCTCAGCGTCTCGGAAAGATGACTCTTAACGAGGACGGAACCGTTCACGTTGAGGACGCTGCCGCCAATCAGGTGTTTGACGGAACTTACACCGTGAATGAAGCCGATCGCACAATCTCGTTTGTCAACGCTCAGGCTCTCCACACTCCCGGCGATTACGCCAACCTTGCTACCGATCTCAACATTCTGTCATTGACTCCCGATAAGTTCCAGCTTTGCGTGATTCGTTCCGATAACGCGCAGATGGGTATGAACTACATTTCCGAGAATCTGTGGCTGCAGTACCGCGGTGCTTCTGAAGCGATTGAATTCGACAAAACGAAAGTATCCTACGGCATCGACGGCGACAACTATCGCATCACCGTGTTCAATCCGTGGGGCTGCGAAGGAATGGATCCCACTCTTGTGAACTTCAAGAAGTCGGTTGAGGTGACATTCGCCATCTCAGGTATTCCCGCCGGAGAGTTTGACGCCGCCATCGGCTATGCTTGCAATGACTGGGGCGTAAGCTCGTGGGGCGAGCAGAAGACCTGTAAGGTTAACGGCGACGGAACTTATACCGTGGTCTGGAACGGNGAGACCAATGCCAGCGGCTCGATGTGTCTTGCTGTTGACATCCTCGGGCTCGGCGCTGCTCTCGGCGGNGACGCNTNGGGCGTNACCGCAAAACTGATCGAAGTCAAGACCGACAACAGCGACAAGAAGCTTCCGTTTGACAACTCTAAGGTGAGCTATGNAGCTGNNGGCGACGGCNATNGNATCACTCTCGTCAACCCGTGGGGTTGCGAAGGAATGGATCNTACCCTGNTTAACTTTGTCAAGAAAGTTGAAGTGGTGTTCTCAATCGAAGGTGTTCCCGCCGGAGAGTTCGACGCCGCCATCGGCTATGCTTGCAACGACTGGGGCATCAGCTCATGGGGCGAGCAGAAGACCTGCAAGGTCAACGGCGACGGAGTTTATTCGGTAACATGGGAAGGCGCCACCAATGCCAGCGGCTCGATGTGTCTTGCTGTCGATATCCTCGGAATGGTCGGTGCCAACGGCAATAGCGCCGACGGTATCAAGGCTCAGGTGCATATCGTGCGTGTAGAATAAAAACAATCATTCAGGCAGCGGAAACCTTGACGGGCTTCCGCTGCCACTCAATATAACCGAATATGAATCTAAAATCATTATTAGCATTTTTTGTCGCCGGCGCCTCGATGTGTCTCGCCGCTTGCGGAGATGACGATGATAAGCGAGGTCCCATTGCAGGCGACACCACTTTTACCGTGAGCGAAACCAGCCTTGAATATCTCAAGAGTGAAGCGTCGCGCTCCATTTTCGTTAGGTCAGCGTCGAAGCCTTCCGCAACGTCCGATTCCGAATGGCTTCACGTGTCGGATTTTGAGAACAACGGCGAAAGCGCCAATGTGTATGTAGCTCAGGTGTC
>WFLX010301168.1_pt1 | contig 28946 bp, 25 predicted proteins | sample 4967041 | NCBI WGS metagenome assembly WFLX01 (sample SAMN12857096, study PRJNA449069) | gut metagenome | isolation source: stool from male and female vole | host: Microtus ochrogaster | place: USA:Florida | collected 2017
GATCTGTGACGGCAATCCTTGCACTGGTATTGTTGCTTGCTCTCTCACCAAACGACATCCTGTCAGCCGCAATGTTGACACGTCACACCCTGTTTGTGTCTCATTTCCTAGAACCGCCTTCCACACGTCGTCTCATCCGGGAAATACTTGCTAAATTCAAAGACTTTCATACTACCACTATTTTTATAAATGCGTCACAAACGTAATCATTTTGAATATAAGCACCAAATGTTTTACCGATTAGTTTCAGTTGATGGCAAAAAATCGGATAGAACCCGTCAGGCTACCCGAAAATTTTGGTGGTATGATTGCGGATAATCATAAAAAATTATATTTCTACAGCCTTTTTGATACTCTTAATTTTATTTTTCATATTAATTATATACAGATTATACAATATTAATCCACTATCTGTAGATGCAAGGTTTCTAACATGGAAAATTTCATTTTTTGCTATAAAGAAAGCTCCTCTTTTCGGATATGGAATTGGTTCGTTCAAATCAAGTTTCGCAGAGGCGCAAGAGACATATTATCAGAATTATGCATCTGTAACAGATATAAAAATGGCAGATATTCCCGAATATGCATTTAACGAATATTTGGAGATTATTAATGATATCGGAGTAATATTNTTTCTTTGTGGTATAACTATCATANTCNTTATNNTACANCGTCAAGACAGGATAGTTAAATACGCTCTTATTACAATTNTATTTTTGTCGCTGTCTTCTTACCCTTTACACATTATTCCCATTCAGATTCTATTTGTAATACTTTTATCTCAACACCATCCTATAAAATCAAAAATAAAATTCCATATAAATATAAAATTTATTTTGATTATCATATTCTATACATACGTTTTTATCAACTCTCAAATATATTTAAAGAAGATATCTTGTACAGAGATGTGGAAGAAACAAAAAGACATGGCAAATGTGTCTTTTATTGAAGTAAGAGATATAGAAGATTACAAGAAATTTTTTCTGTATATAGCAGATAATCCAGATTACTTATTAGATTATGGTGATTTTTTGTATAGGCAAACAAAGTATCAAGAAAGTATAAAAGTACTTGTACATGGAGCAAGAATAAGCAACGATCCTGTGTTCTTAATTATAATAGGAATGAATTATGAGAAACTTGAAAATTATGTTGCTGCTGAGTATTTCTATCTGAAAGCCGCTCGTAGAGTCCCTAATCGCCTTAGTCCATTATACCGACTAGCATTATTATATTATAAAATAAAAGATTACGACAAATTCACATCTATGTCACAAACAGTTCTATCATTTGACCCCAAAATAGAATCAGAGATAATAAAGAATATGAAAAACGAAATATTATATATAGTTGCAAAAGAGAAAACAGATGGATTAAAATCAGAAGAAGGGTATTAATAATAATTGCTCGTTTATAAAGTCACCACTGCACATTCTTTGGCGAAATCCTCCACGTGTTCAGCCTCTTTGTTGAGGAAGCTCTTGGGAATCAAGAGTGGGAAGTAGGCATTCTGTACGCCTGTTTCCTTGAACATATCGTCGAGCACACGCAGCATCTTCTCCCAGATTGCGTATCCGTAAGGGCGAATCACCATACATCCTCTCACATCGACTTGCTCGGTCGATTCTGCCTTCACGACCAGCTCGTTATACCATTTTGAGTAATCCTCCGAACGCTTCGTAAGGTCTTTCATTTCTGTTGCCATACAGAGTCTTTTTATTCAATGATTGATTACAAAGGTATCAAAGTACGTAAAAACTCCGAGGCGGACACGCTGTTTCGGGNTTTATTNCTTTTTTATGCGCTTTTCCTTGTTTNCAAAGGGAAAGATGCNTACCTTTGCCTCGAAAAGGAACTGACACTTGTGCGTGATTGTCCGTCGCATGGTCAGATGAATCTGAAAACATTATAATATCATTAAAAAGTCAAACATTATGAAGAAGACCAAATTTTTTGCTATTGCTATGGCTGCGCTTGTCGTTTTTGCAAGTTGTGGCGGTTCTATGAACAATACTGCGAAGGGTGGATTGATAGGTGGCGGCTCAGGTGCTGCTGTAGGTGCGCTGATAGGCAATCTGTTAGGTAAGAACACGGGTGGCACGCTGATTGGTGCAGGCATTGGTGCTGCTGTGGGTACGGGAGCAGGTGTGCTCATTGGCAAGAAGATGGACAAGGCTAAGGCTGCCGCTGCTGCCATCGACAATGCGCAGGTGGAGACCGTGAAGGACGCGAATGGTCTGGACGCAGTGAAGATGACCTTCGACTCGGGCATTCTGTTCACCACGGGCAAGTCGGTGCTCAGCAAAGATGCGATGACAAACTTGACTCAGTTCACCAACGATGTGCTGAAGGCATTCCCCGATTGCGATGTGGCTATTCAGGGATATACCGANAACACTGGTTTCAAAAACTCCACNCCAGAAGAGAGCTTCCAGAAGAATCNCAAACTGAGCCAAGANCGTGCCGATGCNGTGAANGCTTTCTTGTTGGCACAAGGTGCTGACGTTGCGCAGATTAAGAGCAGTGTTGGTTATGGCGAGAACAACCCTGTTGCTGACAACTCAACCGCTGCTGGCAAGGCGCAGAACCGTCGTGTGGAGATTTACCTCTACGCTTCTGAGGCAATGGTGAATGCTGCTAACGCTGGAACGCTCCAGTAAATGAGCAAGTTCTTTTCAAGAATCGGGAACATTATCAAGTGGATGCTCATCGTCATCGTGGCGGGGAGCATCCTCCTTGTTTTGTTGTTCCGCTATGTGCCTGTCTATACCTCGCCATTGATGTTTATTCGTGCCTGTCAACAGGTGAAGCGTGGTGAGCAGATTCGCTGGCATCACCAATGGGTGCCGTTTGACAGCATCTCACCCGACCTGCCGTTGGCTGTCATGTCGTGTGAAGACCAAAACTTCATGATACACAACGGCTTTGACTGGGAAGCTATCAAAAAGGTGATAGACGAACGTGCGGAAGGCGAACGCTACCGAGGAGGTTCAACCATCAGCCAGCAGACGGCAAAGAATGTATTTCTGTTTCCGACTTCATCGTCAGGCAAGCTGGCGTGGTTTCGCAAGGGAGTGGAGGCTTATTTCACTGTGCTTATGGAGTATATGTGGGACAAGCACCGCATCATGGAGGTGTATCTCAACACCATCGAAATGGGCGACGGTATCTATGGGGCAGAGGCTGTGGCGCAAGAGCACTTCGGGTGTAGTGCTAAGGAACTCACACGCAACCAATGTGCGATGATTGCCGTTTCCTTGCCTAATCCTATTCGTATGAATTCCGCTTCACCCACTAATTATATGTATCAACGTCAATCGTGGTGCTTGAAGCAGATGAAGTGGCTTGGGCATTTTCCCACCAGAGAAGAACTGGAAGAAGGGAAGTGCGAGGCGGAAGAGTGAGACGGCAACTGTAAAATGTGAATCGTAATTTGGTGGATTGGTCAAAAAGGCATACCTTTGCCTTTGTTTCCTATCATTCATTCAAAGATAATAACATAAGATGGAAGTGAAAGACTCGTGGAAGGAAAAAGGTTATGTGGATGAGCCTATTCCTGAAAGCATTGATTTGAATGCCGAGATTCGCAAGATGTGCAAGGAGAAGAATGCAGTGATTTTGGCACACTATTACACAGATGGAGCTGTGCAGGACATCGCTGATTTTGTGGGCGACTCGTTGGCATTGGCTCAGTGGTCGGCCAAAACGGATGCGGACATCATTGTGATGTGTGGCGTTCACTTCATGGGTGAGACCAACAAGATTCTTTGCCCCGACAAGAAGGTGTTGGTGCTTGACCTCAATGCAGGTTGCTCGTTGGCAGACAGCTGCAATGCAGAGGACTTGAAGAAGTTTGTAGATGAACATCCTGGCTATAAAGTTGTAAGTTATGTGAACACGACAGCGGCGGTGAAGGCATTGACTGACGTTGTGGTGACTTCAAGCAACGCTAAGTTGGTGATAGACTCGTTCCCTCAGGATGAGAAACTTATATTCGGACCTGATAAAAACCTTGGCAACTATATCTGTTCTGTGACAGGGCGTGAGATGTTGCTTTGGAATGGTGGTTGTCATGTGCATGGACAGTTCTCGTTGGAGAAGATTCTGGCACTGAAAGCTGAACATCCCAATGCCAAGATTTTGGTACATCCAGAGTGTCCTGCACCCATTCAGCAGGTGGCTGATGTGATTGGTTCGACTGCGGGATTGCTGAACTTTGCCATTAAGGATGAAGCCACCGAGTTCATCGTTGCTACGGAAAGCGGTATATTGCACGAAATGAAGAAGGCTTGTCCTGGCAAACTCTTTATTCCCGCACCGCCAGAAGTGACAGAGACGGTGGGGTGTTCGTGCAATGAGTGTGAGTTCATGAAACTGAACACGCTAAAGAAGCTGTACAATACCTTGAAATACGAATGGCCAACCATCGAGGTGGATGCTGAGATTGCCGAGAAAGCCATCCTGCCTATCAACAAGATGCTGGAGATTAGTAAGAACATGAAGTCTGCAATGGCAAGCAAATGAGTAAGTCTGTTGTTGCATTAGTGTCGGGTGGTGTTGATTCTGCTGTTTCGGTACATTTGCTGAAGGAGCAGGGGATTGACCCACATTTATTCTACATCAAGATAGGTCCAGACAAAGACACGGAATGGAACTGCACCTCGGAAGAGGATGTGGAGATTTGTCAGTGGCTGGCACGAAAGTATGGCTTGAAGCTGGATATAATTGACCTGCACAAGGAGTATTGGGAAAAGGTGGTTGGTTACACGATGGACAAAGCACGGCAGGGCTTGACACCTAATCCTGATGTGATGTGCAACAAGCTCATCAAGTTCGGTTGCTTTGAAGAAGTGGCTGGAAAGGACTTCGACTTTACGGCAACGGGTCATTATGCCACAACGACGAAGATAGAGGACAAAGTGTGGCTATCCACTTCGCCTGACCCCGTGAAAGACCAAACGGATTTTCTCTGTCAGATAAACTCTTTGCAAGTCAGCAAGCTGATGTTTCCCATTGGGCACCTGTGGAAGCACGAGGTGCGTGAGGTGGCAGAAAAAGCGCATTTGCTGAATGCGGAGCGGAAAGACAGCCAAGGCATCTGCTTCCTTGGAAACATAGATTTCCGTGACTATATCAAGGCGCATCTTGGGGAGAACCCTGGTGATGTGCGTGAGATGGAGACTGGGCGTAAGATTGGGGAGCACAAAGGGTTGTGGTTCTACACGATAGGTCAGCGCAAAGGGCTTGGCTTTGGCGGTGGTCCGTGGTTTGTGGTGAAGAAGAATATCAAGCGGAACATCCTCTTCGTATCGCATGGATATGACCCAGAGCAAGTGTACAAAGACCACATCACCATGAATGACTTCCATTTCATCACCGGTAATCCGTTTGAAGAAGCGTGGGGGGGCGAACATGACCCAAGCAAAGGCATGCGTGTGACATTCAAGATTCGGCATACACCCGAATACTTGGGTGGTTACCTTTCGCAGAAAGAGAATGGTCGATGGTGCTTGCAAGCTGACAATAAGATTCATGGTGTGGCACCTGGACAGTTCTGCGTGGTGTATGATCAGGAACACCATTTGTGTTTTGGTAGTGGAGAAATCAACTAAGGCGATATGAATCAGACACAATCAAAAAGCATATACAACCATAAAAAGAAATGCCGACTTGACATTGTAGTCAAGTCGGCATTTCTTTGTTTTGTATGTTGCCATGAAAAACTTTAGTTCGTTTTCCAAAGGCTCTCTGATGCGTTTTATTTCTTCTCCTTGAGGAGGTCACGGATTTCGGTCAGCAGCAGTTCCTCCTTGGTTGGTTCTGGCTCAGGAGCGGCTGCGGCAGCATCGGCATCCTTTTTCTTGCGGAGCGATGTTGCTTTGGCTATAGCCTTGATGATGATGAACAAGCAGACAGCGATGATGAAGAAGTCGATAACATTCTGAATGAAAGAGCCATAGTTCCATGTCACGGCATCAACAGCTTCTGTTATAACTGTGCCAGATTCATCCACCACAGCTGCTACACCAGGCTTGAGCTCAAGCTTCAAATCAGCAGTGTTCACGCCGCCAATGGCTGCAATGAGCGGCATGATGAGGTCTGCCACTACAGAAGAAACAATTTTTCCGAATGCNCCGCNGATGATGACACCGACAGCCATGTCAACCACGTTGCCTTTGAACGCAAATTCTTTAAATTCGTCAATAAATTTTGCCATAATGTTTAGTGTTTATATAATAAAAAGTCAATACTTGTCGTTATGAAAAGAGGACTTAAGATCCAATCATGTGGCAAAGATACGATAAAAAAACTGCAACATGTGATAATAAATATAAAAAAGCATGAAGAATAAATTGTTTTTGTTGTTGGGTGTGTGCATATTGTTGCTGCTGGCAGCATGTTCCACTGCCCATCATTGTAATTGTGGATAGGCGTTAAATACCCAATATAGTTGTATTGGTCGTTCTTTCCCTTCGGTCACACCACCATTGTTTTTTGCTACGGCTCCTGTCCCTCGTTCTGTACTGAAACGAATCATATACTTCCGTACAGGATGAGAAAGCATTCAGAGGGTATGACGTGCATGGCTCAAAGTTACAGAACAACTCCTCTCAGAAATCTCTCCAAAATCGATGTCCCCGACTCCGAACAATCGGAGTCGGGGACATCGGTTGGTCGGAGTCGGGGNCTCCGATTTTNGAGGNGAAAAAACGCATCTTGTCNCCATACGTNCTANGCCTGATGTCANCTCTTCCTTTCCGATANAAAAAGGAAGTGTTTTTATGCAGAGTCGAAATAAAAGAAGCCTTGGAACTGCTCAATCAGGAAAAAACGATTTCTGGGCTTTGATATTGATGGTGTAATCGTTAAATTTTGTAAAAAACGTAGCGTTCTCTTTCCAGTTAGCGAAAAAAACATGATATTTGCAACGTCGTAGCCTACGCCGTGCATGTCTTAAAGGATGTGTGGCTGGGTGGGACACTATTTAATGTTAAAGCGTCATCGATGCTTTGTCTTATGGCTTTCTGAAACCTGAGAAATTTCAATTGTTGGTATAGGACATTGTCAGAAGTGACTGCTACGGGTATGTTGTAAGAATATCCCGGGGTGTGTGCGTGAGGGTATATTATATCCTCAAAACACACTTTCTCGGGTATGTAAACATACGGGCGTAGGCAGACACTCTACACGTTCACCAACAAAGGTTTTCTCAGGATCTCAGAAGCGGGCGAGTAGAGGTGGAAGCCTACGTTTTGCATTAGTATAGGTCATTCAACAAATTACCTAATCGCCTTATTGGGCTTCTAAAGGCACGAAACTTTTCAAAAAACAATGAGAAAGTTTGTGATGATGGCAATTGCCATGTGTGTGGTTTGTGGCACAAATGCCCAAATCAAGGAACAGATTCTGCAGAGTAAAGACCGCTCTGCAAGGTTGGAGGCTCTTTGCAAGGATTACCAGACTTGCGGAAACCCAAGCATTGACGGTTACGGCAATGAAGTAAAAAATGCTGCACTGCTGGCTATTGCTAATAGCGAGCAGTTAGAGAACATGTACAATCGTCAGATAGGTGAGACTCAGGATGGTGTTGCAGATGTAACCGTCACAAAGCCTACATTGGAAGAGTGGGTTGTGTTCTCTGCAACGGTTGCAGGAGAAGGTGCAAGTATCAAGGCCGCTGTTGACAAAGCTAAAAATGCAGGAGAAGAAGCAAAGAAGATGGCACAGAGTGCTTCTTCTGAGAAGAATCCGATGAAGGCTGCAAAAGCCGCAAAAACAGCTAAGGCTGCAACAGCGGTGATGGAATTTGGCAATGTTGCAACACCTATTCTTATGGAAGAGTCTGCTGCACAGGTGAAGGCTGTTCAAGAAATCATTGAAACATTGAAGTCTAGTAAGAATCTTTAAGCAGTAATGAAAAAGATTTCTACTATTCTTATGATGACTGTGTGTGTCCAACTTGGACATGCACAGTCTCAGATTGATGCGATAAAGCAAGAACAAGAACTTCAGAAGAGTGTGGAGTTCTTCAATCAGAAACAAGCTGATGATGANAGGGAAGTCATTGGAGTAGCNGCCTTTAAGTCCGATGTTGACAGTCCTTTCTCGTCTTTGGTTACAGAAAAAGTAGTTGAGNTTTNGAAAAGCAGCAACAGATTTGTGGTGGNTGACAGAACCAANCGTGACNAAATAGTGGAAGAGCTGGAATACCANAAGCGTGAGGAGTTTATAGGNAAAGAGACGGTGGAACAAGGNAATAGNCTTGCTGCTGTGAAGTTGGTTCAGGNGACTATCACGAANATTCCTGTATATAGAATGAAGAATCCCGATGGTTCTGTAAGGGGATATAAAGCGAGTGTTGCTTTTCAACTGAAAGTGGATGACATTGCTACCCAACAGACAACTGCAGCTATGTCGTTTGAAGGAAAAGCCAGTAAAGAATGTGTTTCAGCACAGGCTGCTGTGCTGATGGCAATGAATTCGCTGGAACCAGCTTTGGCGGAGTATTTCCGGATCACATTCCCACTAAATGTAAGGATAATGAAAATTGTAAGTGGAGATAACGGCAAGGCGGAAACAATTCTCATCAAAGCAGGAAAGAAACACGGTGTAAAGGTTGGGGACCGCTTTGACGTTAGCAGTGTGGAATTGCTGGATGGCGAGGAAATTCCGACGGTTATAGGTTCTGCTACCGTGACAAAACATGTTGGCGATTCTTTTTCAGAATGCAAAGTTGACAAGAAGATTGCCATGCGGCTATATGGTTTGTTTAATGCAAACTCCAAGTTACGTTGTTCTCTGATTATTAAAAAGTAACAACACGATTAAACATGAAAGTAAAGAAACAGCGTCAGTACTTGAAGCAGAATGGAATCATTAGAAAGTTTGGCTTATGAAAAAATCTATCTATACGAAACACTTAGTTCATCTTGTGTTGGCTTTTGTGGCAATACAACTGAATGCACAGAATGGTGCAACTGTACAACCTAAAATCATGGTGATGCCTTACGTTGCGGAGGGTAACGACATTCGTCGGGTTATAGAAACTGATTCAAATATAAGAATCGTTCTGTCAAAGATTCGGGAGGCATTTGACAAGAGAGAGTTTACTACGATTGACTTTGAAACAAAGCTGAAGTCACAATCTTCCAACAATGCTTTGTCTAACCATGCACAGACAAATCTCAGCGCTATGATAATTCAAGGTTCTGGTGCTGACATTTACGTTGAAACAGAGTATATTTACACTCCTTCAGCTAATGGAAATAGTGTGAAAGTCCTAATGAAAGCATGTGATGTATCCACTGGCGGTGCCCTTGCCAACAAAGATGCTTTCAGCGGTCTGTTTTACACCGATGATATAGGAAGGCTCGCTGGCGCAGCTGTGGAAAAGGTTGCTGACGATTTCTTGAATGTCATACAAACAAAGTTTGATGATATGGTGGAGAATGGTCGTTCTATTACTCTTGACATAAAAGTGGATGACGTAGCCTCTCTTACACTGCATTCGGAAGTAAATGGTGAAGAACTTGCTGACCTGATTGAAGATTGGGTCGCAGAGCGTTCTTTCAGGCAGCACTATCATATACAGGGAGGAACGGAAGTGGAAATGATATTTGATGATATACGCATTCCACTGAAAGATGCAAGTGGCAGCAGTTATAATATCAGTCAGTTTGACCGTGAAATACGGCAGTTCTTCCGTAGGCTTGGTATTCAGGTTGCACATGTGACAAAGAACAATACACTCGTAATCACTATTAAATAATATCTGTATGAAAAGATTCATTGTTCTATTATGGTTTGTTGTAATCAGTTGCGGAGTCTTTGCTCAGAACTGCGATGTGTTTATCTCTGTGGCAATGCCGACGAATAGCATTTTAGACAGCAATACCAAAACGATACTCAAAAACAAGTTGTTGGCAATCTGCACAGTGGATGGTGTGGCTGCTACGGAGTGTGGAGCTATTGCTATGATACCAGATGTCAGCATACTTGACGAGAAACTTGTAGAGGGTGGTATGCGGAACATTTATACTATAGAGCTTTGTATCACTGTCAGTATCAGAAACATTATTACTAACACCATTTTCAACACTCTTTCCATATCATCAAGTGGTGAAGGTTACTCTGAAGTGGAAGCACTGCGCTCTGCCATTAAGGAGATAGACGAGAATAAGTATGGCAGTTTCGTACAAGCAACCAAGAAGAAAGTTACAGATTACTATAATCATGTTACTGCTTTGATAAACAAAGCCAACACGTTGAGTGCCCAGCATCAGTATGATGAGGCAATAGCGTTGCTCACCACTTATCCAGAGTCATTGGTTGGATACCCACAAGTTTCTGTTGCAATACAGAAGATTTATCAACAGTATATGACACAGAATTGTGAAGAAGTCATGATGATGGCACGTGCAGAGTATGTGAAAGGAAATTTTGAGGGAGCAGCAGACCTTGCTGCCTCTGTTGCTCCTGGCTGTAGTTGTTTCGACAATGCCAAGTCGCTTCTTTTGTCGATAAAGAAAGATACTGATATTGTATACCAGAATGAAATTGATGAAAGAAGAGAAAGTATGAAATCCAAAGAAAGGATAGTAACAGCTATAATCAATGCTGCAAAAGATGTAGCAGTGGCATACTACCAGAAAAAGAGCAATTATGTTTTCTTCTGGTAATTTTTGGGAAATGGAAGTATCTGGGATGTAGCGGACGGTAATAGTAAATGTGGATAAATATAAAGGGGATGAGTCATTTACTCATCCCCTTTATCTATTTTATATACCGTGATAGTTGTAACATCCCCAAATGGATGTTATGCCAACCGTCCGTGGCAGTTCTTGTATTTCTTGCCGCTGCCACATGGACATGGGTCGTTGCGACCANTCTTNGGACCATTGTTCACAATGGGGGAGATGGGTTGGCGNGCACGGGTGTCTGTTTGGGCGNCTTGTGCCTGCTGGCGTTGGGTCTCGGATGGCTCAGCAAGGTTCTGATGGCTCTCGGTGAGACGTTGCTTGNGTTCTTCCATTGTGGAGGCTGGTGCTTGCTGCACATCATGCTCTTCGGCGATTGGGATGGAACAGCGCATGAGCACGGAAATTGTGCCATCGTTGATTTCGTTGACCATCGTGTCGAACAGGTTGACTGACTCCAATTTGAAGATGAGGAGTGGGTCTTTCTGTTCGTAGGATGCGTTTTGTACGGATTGCTTCAATTCGTCGAGGGCACGGAGGTTCTCTTTCCAGGCATCGTCAATGGTGTGAAGCAGGATGGCTTTCTCAAAAGCAATAAGGATTGAGTTTCCTTGGGTTTCGTAGGCTTCTTTGAGTGGAACGCTGATTTGATAAATACGGCGACCATCAGTGATGGGCACAAGGATGTTCTCGTACATATCGCCTTTGGTTTCAAACACGCTCTTGATGACAGGGTAGGCAACTGAGGCAAGACGAGTGCTGCGCTTCTTGAAGGAATCGATTACAATGTCAAATGCCTCATCTTCCAATTCATGACGGCTCTTAGCCTCGAAGGTCTCCATGTCGAACGGAATCTCCATGGCAAAGATGCGCAGGAAGTCTTCTTTGCAACTTTCGTAGTCGCCATTGCTGAGGATACGAACCACGCGATCCCATATCATATTGGCGATGTCCATGCCGATGNGCTCACCCATGAGGGNGTGACGGCGACGCTCNTANATGANCTTGCGCTGTTTGTTCATTACGNCATCATATTCGAGCAGACGCTTACNGATGCCGAAGTTGTTCTCCTCANCCTTCTTTTNGNNNCGTTCGATGCTCTGGTTAATCATCTTGTGCTCAATCATTTCGCCTTCTTCAAAGCCGAGGCGGNCCATTATTTTGGAGATACGGTCGCTGGCAAAGAGGNGCATGAGTTTATCTTCGAGCNACACATAGAACNCAGATGAACCAGGGTCTCCTTGACGACCAGAACGACCACGCAGCTGACGGTCCACACGACGGCTCTCATGGCGTTCTGTGCCGATGATTGCTAAACCACCTGCAGCTTTCACCTCGTCAGAAAGCTTGATGTCAGTACCACGACCTGCCATATTGGTGGCGATGGTCACAGCTCCCAGCATCCGTTCTTCCTTCGTGCCATCTTCGTTGATGACTTCGCCCATGATGCTCTGACCAGCTAAAGCCACAATGTCGGCTTCCTTTTGGTGCAACTTCGCGTTGAGCACTTGGTGTGGTATCTTGCGCATGGAGAGCATGCGAGAGAGCAACTCGGAGATTTCCACCGAAGTGGTGCCGACGAGGGTGGGGCGTCCGCTATTGCGCATCTTCACAATCTCCTCAATCACAGCGTTGTACTTCTCGCGGTTGGTCTTATACACGCGGTCGTTCATGTCGATACGTGCGATAGGACGGTTTGTAGGAATCTCCACTACATCCAGTTTATAGATGTCCCAGAACTCGCCAGCTTCCGTGATGGCAGTACCTGTCATACCTGCCAACTTATGGTACATACGGAAGTAGTTCTGCAAGGTGATGGTGGCGAATGTCTGTGTGGCAGCCTCGACCTTTACGCGCTCCTTTGCCTCGACAGCCTGATGGAGGCCATCGCTCCAGCGGCGACCTTCCATGATACGACCAGTTTGCTCATCGACAATCTTCACCTCGCCATCCATGATGACATAATCATCATCCTTCACAAACATGGTGTAGGCCTTCAAGAGTTGCTGGATGGTGTGTACACGCTCTGCCTTCAAAGCATAGTCTTGCATGAGCGCATCCTTCTTTGCCAGTTTGGCATCTTCGCTCTCAAAGTGTTCGTTTTCCATCTCTGCCAGTTGAGATGTGATGTCGGGCAACACGAAGAAGGTATCATCCCTTACGATGTTGGCAATGAGCTGGTTGCCCTTGTCGGTCATCTCTACGGACTTTACCTTCTCATCCACCACAAAGAACAGTGGCTCAATGGCCTCTGGCATACGACGGTTGTTGTTCTCCATGTAGATTTCTTCTGTTTGGAGCAGACCCGTCTTGATGCCAGGCTGTGAGAGATATTTGATGAGTGCATTGTTCTTTGGCAAGCTCTTGTAGGCACGGAAGAGGGACAGGAAACCAGCGGTCACATCGTCTTTGTTATCTGATTCGATGAGCTTCTTGGCTTCTGAGAGATAGTTTTGTGCCAAACGACGCTGTGCCTCCACCAGCTGTTCCACGATGGGGCAGTACTCCTCGAACATCTGCACGTCGCCTTTGGGAATGGGACCTGAAATGATGAGCGGTGTACGGGCATCGTCAATCAGCACGGAGTCCACCTCATCGACAATGGCATAGTTGTGGATGCGCTGCACTAGGTCTTTGGGTGCCATTGCCATGTTGTCACGCAGATAGTCGAAACCGAACTCGTTGTTTGTTCCGAACGTGATGTCCGCCTGATAAGCCCTGCGACGTGCTTCCGAGTTGGGTTGATGTCTGTCGATGCAATCGACGCTCAAGCCGTGGAACATATAGAGAGGTCCCATCCATTCTGAGTCACGTTTGGCGAGGTAGTCGTTGACTGTCACCACATGTACACCATTACGAGACAGAGCATTGAGGAACACTGGCAGGGTAGCCACGAGCGTCTTACCTTCACCTGTTGCCATTTCGGCAATCTTGCCTTGATGCAGCACAATGCCACCGAAGAGCTGTACGTTGTAGTGAATCATGTTCCACGTCATCTCGTATGCNGNCANCCNCCCNGNNANTNNNCCAGATAGCTTTGTCTCCCTCGATGTCAACAAAGTCGTGCTCAATGGAGAGGTCACGGTNGAAGTCGGTTGCCGTCACGATGACATCGCCATTGTCGGCTTCAGCAAAACGGCGGGCAGTGTCTTTCACGATGGCATATACCGTAGGCATCACCTCGGTCAAACCTTCTTCAAAGAGGTCGAGTACCTCGGTCTCCTTCTTGTCTATTGCCTCGAAGATGGGTTGACGCTTGTCTATCTCAGTTTCCTGAATCTTGTTTTTAAGTTCCTCTATCTCAGCGCGCTTGTCTTTCACCTTGTCTTGTAACTGCGCCTTGATTTCGTCCACCTTGTCGCGCAGCTCATCGTTGCTAAGCTTTTGAATTTCAGGCTCAATAGCCAGCACTTGTTCAACAATCGGGCGAATCTCCTTGATGTCACGTGCGGCTTTGTTACCAAAGATGCTGCTGAGCAGTTTGTTAATAGAAAATCCCATATTTTGTGTCTTTTTTGTTTTTGTCGTTATTGAATGTTAAATTAAATTTTGGAGGAGAGAACGGTTATGNTCTCTGCCANATTCCCNGATAGCGCTCAAAAGANAGGAGAGNNGGCACAAGCATTCGGAGCGCGGATGCGGATGTGGTGTGCCACAGTTGGGGCGATGCAATCGACCGTGACGGGTGTGTCCACCTTTTGAGGCTGAATGGTATAGCCAAAAAAGATGAGCGGGAACTCGAAGAAAGAATCACGCTGCATCTTTTTAGTGCCACGGTCCTCGTTCACAAGGTTCCAACCTGGTGAAACCTGCACGATGATGTCGCCCGAACATTTGGGGTTATATCCGTTGCGGATGGTGCTGATGCCTGGCGTCCATGCACCTTGGGTGATGCGGTGAGACGTGAAAACGTCGCGTACACCGCTAAACTGGAAGAGGAAGTCTTCGCAGTGTTCCTGCACCTCGGCAAGTTTCAGTTGCTTGGTCTCCAGCAGCTTGTGGTTCAGGTAGAGCTGGTTGCCAAAGTAGCTTTCCACATAACGCTCGTTGCCATACATGGCGCAGAGGTACATATTCAATAGTATGGCGCAACGATTGATGTTGAAGTCGCCTGTTGGNNTGCGATACTTTGCCAANTCGCNTGTATTCTCTGCTGCGTCATAGCCTGTGGAGGTGACAAAGATGAGGGTCTTGTCAAGCCCTACCATCTGGTCGATTTTCTCCAGCAGAGAAGCTATTTCGTTGTCCAAACGCTTGTATGTGTCCTGCAATTCGGTGGCAGTGGCATCTCCGTTGGCTGCTTGGAAATCACCAGCATAGTAGCATACGGAAAGGAAATCGGTCACGTCGTCCAGCCCTGCATTGCCGTTGGTGAGGCAGTAGCGGACGGCTTTGGTCACTTCCTCGTTGACCAATCCTGATGTCTTGAACACTCGGAAGCGGCTGTCGCCTGTGAACGTGTGGCTGAAAGGCTTCTGAGTGGTGGTCAGGTAGTAGTTATAAGTACCTGTGGCGGTGTTCAGCGGTTTCCATGGGGTAGAGGTCAGCTTGTCGGTGATGAACCCCGAATCGACATAACGAAACCATGATGGTGCAGGTCCGTAATAGCTGGTGCCTGCCCATTTTCCGTTCTGATTATCAATCCACATGGCCCAATCGGCTGCATGACCAGCTGCCAGAATCGCTGCTTCGCGGTAGGGAGCCACGCTATAGACGAGGGCTTTCCCCTTGGTGGCAGCCTTCAGTTCGTCGCCGATGGTGCTGACCAACAGGTTCTTGGGTGAGGAGCAGTCGCTGGTTTCCACGCCTTTATAGTTGCGGTCATCCACACAATAGTTGGTGTGCAGTTCTGCTCGGTTCATCCACTCCTCGGCAATGATGCCATGGTTGTATGGCACGGTGCCGGTCACGATGGAGGCGATGGCTGATGCACGGTCGATGGGTGTGTGCTGATATTGTACGTTGGAATAGACCTGTCCTTTCTCGAGGAGCAGCTTGAATCCGCCTTCTCCATAGAGGGGCATGAACGCGTTGAGATAGTCAGAACGCAGCTGGTCGATGCTGATGCCCACGACCAATCGTGGCACGGAGGGTGTCTGTGCCATTGTGCCTGCCATGGCGATGGAGGCAAAGAAGGTGGTCAGTATCTGCTTCTTCATGATTGGGCGTGATAGGTAAAATGTGCTTGCGACAACGACCGCACCAGCAGGCTCAACACGACGAGCCACATGGCAGGGTTGAAGGTCTGTGGGCATACAGCCATTGTTGCAGTGAACATGACGAGTACCGCCATGTTGATATATGACAATTTGTTTGGTTTCTGTTTACGCTGACAGTAGATGAGCCATGCGGCATAAAGGAGTGGGAGAGGGTTGAAGATGACCACCAGCCAGTTGCTATCCACCGCAGGATGTTCGGAAAGGAAAAAGAGGAACGCCACGATGATGCCAGCCATGCCTTGTGCAATGTGCATGGGAACATCGAGCCAAAGCACGTAGTGTCCTTGTCTCCATTCGTAGATGAACAGCAAGATGGTCGTGACCAAAAGGATGGCGAACACGAAAAGTGGGGACAACAGGAATGGGGTAGGTTGACTTTCGTTAGTGTCAACCAGTATCTGATGGGTGGCAAGCAAGAGAGGGGCTTTGTTGCCATCTGTTCGTTCTATCTGCGCATCATCTACTTCGCTGCTGTAGAATGCGGGCAGGAACATCTGTATGCGCTTGTCAACGGGTTGGTCGATTTCCGTACCCAAAACCATGTCAATGCCGAAGTTCGTCCATGCGTCCTGCTCAAGGCAATGGTGCAGCATCTGACGAATGGTAAGTGCTTGTGGCGCACGTGGATACACAATCGCTCCATCCACAGCACGCTCCACCATGTCACGTGCCCGCTCGGTGCAGTTGTCATAAAGCCACAGGTAGCGGTATTGTTGATTCTCAGGACGGATGTTCTCAAACAGGAGATAAGCCAATCGCTGAGCCTCTTCTTGGCTGAGGTTGNGCACCTGTTCCGTCACGCCGTTNCCCATATATTCGTAGCGAGCCANAAAATACGCGTATGGTTCTGCCTCCAGCAGATAATCCGTCTGTCCCAACATGAATTTCAACATAAAGTCGTTGGCAGTGCCGTCAAAACAGCCATAGTTGAACACGATGTCCCGTTCTGTGGTGTGGTTCTGTACCCTTAACGCCGTATGACCAAACTTCGNATACAAATCAACGCCTGGCGTACATGTCAAAATAGACACGCTGAGTGAATCCTGTGCCGCAGAGGGGAGCATGCCCAGCGCACAGAAGACCGAAAGGATGATATGTCGCAGATATTTAGCCATTACGCCTAATCTCTTAAGGTGCAAAGGTACACAAAATTATCGTAAATTCATGTTATTCCGTATCTTAATCTTACTTTTTGCCCACAACTCTCATTTTTAACCCACAAAATGCGCCTTCTTGCTGGGAACTCCGTTTCTAATTGTATCATAAAACCTGCACTTCCACTCGTCCTTTCCCTTTTCTTCCACAAACAGAGTCGCCTTTTCTCCGTCAAAGAAATGATATCACACCCAGCAAATGATTCGTTCATAACTTATGAACAATTATTCGCAACTTATGAATGATTGTTCGTAAGTTATAAATANTTATTNATNAGTTATGAATAAGTCCAANAGATGTTTGTGNNTGTATCTGTTTCGTCTGGCATTCTTCGCTACAATCGACATTTGCGATAATCGCAGTTGGTCAAACCGAGCCACCATACGCATGCTTTCAACCTGTATCCAAGTTTTTTCATTGAATTTATTATGTGGTTCGGGAAAATCTTTGTACTTTTGCCCATGCTTTGACTCGAAGCATTACATATATTTGCTCAATCGCTTCACGAACTGCAACCTCGACCAAGATGATAAGAGCAACAATCAATCCATATTGGAGTTCACCTATAGCGTGGATTCCTCATAATGGATTGATGGCTGTTGCAGGCCAGTGAAGCGTATGACGGAAGTCTGCGCTTTTTGTGTAATGACTAAACCATGTTAATGAAGAAGGCTTGTAAAGCATAACAAAAATCATTGTTCTCCTGCCTGCTAATAGAGCAAAATAAAAAAGGAGCTGCACCTTGATTGGTGCAGCTCCTTTTTTATTAGTAAAAATGTAGTTGTTCTATCGGTTAGCCACCGAAGTTGTCGAAGCGAATCATGTCGTCTTCCACACCGAGAGAATGGAGAAGGTCGAGCACTGTCTTTGCCATCATTGGAGGACCGCAGAGGTAGTACTCGCAATCTTCGGGGTTCTCATGCTGTTTCAGATAGGTGTCGCCCATCACTGGGGCTACGAATCCTGGAGTGTATTTCACACCTGCTGCATCGGCCTTCGGGTCTGGACGGTCGAGGGCAAGGTGGAAGTGGAAGTTGTCGTAGTCCTTCTCCAATTGGAGGAAGTCGTCGAGGAATGGGATTTCCTCCAGCGCACGTGCGCCGTAGAAATAATGCATCTCGCGGTCGCGTGTGTTGAGGGTCTTGAGCATGTGCATAATCTGTGCACGGAGAGGAGCCATGCCTGCACCGCCACCGACCCAAATCATCTCACGACCTGTGCCATACTGCGGACGGAACTCTCCGTAAGGACCTGACATGATAACCTTGTCGCCCGGTTTGAGCGAGAAGATGTAAGACGATGCGATACCAGGGTTCACGTCCATAAAGCCTGGACCTTGGTCCTTGGGCTTGAATGGAGGTGTGGCAATGCGGACGTTGAGCGTGATGATGTCGCCCTCGTCGGGGTAGTTTGCCATAGAGTAGGCACGGATGGTTGGAGTATCGTTGGTACATTTGAGACCAAAGAGTCCGAACTTCTCCCATGCGGGCAGGTAGGTGTCGCCAATGAGGCTCTTGTCGAAGTCCTTGTCGTAGTCGATAGAGAATGCTGGAATCTTGATCTGTGCGTAGGAACCAGGCTCGAAGTCNATGTGCTCGCCTGGAGGTAGTGCCACTTTGTACTCCTTGATGAAGGTTGCCACGTTGCGGTTGCCAATTACGGTGCATTCCCATTCCTTGACACCCATCACTGAGTCGGGCACCTTGATTTCGAGGTCGCCCTTCACCTTGCACTGGCAACCAAGACGGTAGCCTTCCTTTATCTGCTTGCGAGTGAAGTGTCCCTTCTCTGAATCGAGAATCTCACCACCGCCAGAGACTACCTGACATTTGCATTGTCCGCAAGAGCCTTTACCACCACAGGCAGATGGAAGATAGACGTCCTTGGCTGCGAGGGTGGAGAGCAGGCTTGAACCTTGTTCCACTTCAACCTTGTCCTTTCCGTTGATGGTAATGGTGACATTACCGCTTGGAGAAAGGTACTTCTTAGCAATGAGGAGGATGATGACGAGCACAAGCACAATCACCAAGAACACTCCTATACTATATAATATAAATGTCATATCCATAATTGCTATGTCCTTTCTTTTTTTAGATTTTAAGACCAGAGAAACACATGAATGCCATTGCCATAAGACCTACTGTGATGAATGTGATGCCGAGGCCTTGGAGGGGTTTGGGCACATCAGAGTATGCCATCTTTTCACGGATAGCGGCAAGACCCACGATAGCGAGTGTCCAACCGATACCAGAGCCAAGTGCATAGGCAACGCAGTCGCCGATGCCTGAGATGGCCTGAGTGGAAGTGGCAGGGTCGAGCTGGATGCGCTGCTGCATGAAGAGCGATGCACCCATGATGGCGCAGTTCACGGCAATCAGTGGCAGGAATATACCGAGTGCGGCATAGAGAGAAGGGGAGAAGCGCTCCACTATCATCTCGACCAGCTGCACGATGCCGGCAATGACTGCAATGAAGAGGATAAAAGCGAGGAATGTAAGGTCAACGCCTTCGGCAAGTGCGCCTTCAGCGAGCACCTTCGTCTGAAGCAGGTAATCTACGGGAACAGTGATGAGGAGCACGAAAGTGACCGCAATACCCAACCCGAATGATGTCTTCACTGTCTTAGATACGGCAAGATAAGAGCACATACCCAAGAAGAAAGCGAAAATCATGTTGTCCACAAAGATGGAGCGGACGAACAAACTAATGAAGTGTTCCATAATTCTTTTTCTTTTATATACGATTGAGGTATGTTACTTATGACTCTAAATCTTTGTTGTATGCACGGTGCGCCCAGATGACACAAGCCACGATGATGAGTGCCATGGCGGGCATGGTCATCATACCGTTGTTCAAGTAAAGACCACCTTTCTCAACGTAGGTACTCTCGGGGATAATCTGGAAATCCAGCAAAGTGCCGAAGCCGAGGATTTCGCGGATAAAACCTACGATGACCAGCACGATTGCGTAACCAAGACCGTTGCCGATTCCATCGAGGAAGCTCTCCCAAGGACCATTCTGCATGGCAAACGCTTCAAGACGTCCCATCAGGATACAGTTGGTAATGATTAGTCCTACATAGACACTCAGCTGAACGCTCACATCATAGACGTATGCTTTGAGGATGTTGCTCACAACCGTTACGAGTGCGGCGACAACCACCAGCTGCACGATGATGCGGATGCGGTTCGGAATCGTCTTGCGAATCAGGGAAATAATCACGTTCGAGAATGCGGTGATGACGGTCACAGAGAGTCCCATCACGATGGCTGGTTTCAGCTGTGAAGTGACAGCAAGTGCCGAGCAAATGCCGAGGACCTGAACTGCGATAGGGTTGTTCAGATTGAGCGGACCCATGAAGACTTCGCCATTCTCTTTAGAAAATAAACTCATATTCTTTGTCCTCCTTTATTTATTGATTGAAAGAATGTCTTTGTACAGGCCAAGACCGTCTTTAATCATGTCGTTTACACCATTGGAAGTGAGGGTTGCGCCTGTCACACCATCTACATAGTTCTCGGGTGCGAGGTTTCCTTCCTTTCCTTTCTTAATAACGCTGAGCGCAATCTCGTCGCTGCCATCGGCAAAGATTTTTTTGCCTTTGAAGCTGTCCTGAAACCACTGCTCTGCAATGCGAGCACCCAGACCTGCGGTCTCCGACTCGTGTGAGAAGTAAGTGCCATATATGGTTTCACCATCGGCATTCACTGCAATGTAGCCCCAAAGACCACCCCAAAGACCTGCGCCTTTCACTGGCACAACAACCTTCGTCTCACCATCCACCTCTGCGATATAGAGTGGGCGATTGTCAGGAGTGATTTCTTTTGTGGCCACAGCGAAACCGCCCGTCTGTGCTTTCGGTCCTTGTNNGGCATCAGTACCATAGATGGGGTCGNTCTTCACCACTTCAGCATACGTGNCAGCCACGTCCTTCGCGTCGCGGATGTTGAGTGCGGCGAGGATTTGGCTCTTCTTGTCAAGTTCCACATTCGCGTCCTGCGTTGGTTTCAAGGCCGAAGCCACGAAAGCGAGGAGGAATGCTACGATAATGACCATCACAGATGCGTAGATAATCGTGTACGCATTGCTATTTGTATTCAGTTTTGCCATTTCTTACGTCCTCCTTTTTTACTTTGTAGCACGCTTTGCGCGCTTGTTGATATTAGATTGTACGAAGCAGTAGTCAATCAGTGGTGCGAACACGTTCATCAACAGGATGGCAAGCATCATGCCCTCTGGATAGCCAGGGTTGAGCACACGGATGATGATTGCCATGGCACCAATGAGGAAGCCGAAAATCCACTTACCGCCTTCGGTACGGGGGCTTGTCACAGGGTCAGTAGCCATGAATACAGCACCGAAGCAGAAACCACCTACTGTGAGCTGTTCCCACCACTCGAAGTTCTGAGCATTTTCGTAACGGAGGAAGTATGCCATCAAAGCACCACCCACGAAAGTGGAGAGCATGATTTTCCAGCTGGCAATGTTTGTCCATACGAGGATGACAGCACCAATCAGGATAGCGATGACCGAAGTTTCACCGATGGAACCAGGGATGATACCAATGATGGTATCCATCGGAGTAGCAGTCACAGGTTCACCTGCTGCCAACTGACCGAGTGGGGTAGCGGCAGACACGGCATCCACAGCGGGAGTGCCATTGATGCAGTCGATATACTTGCCGTTCACCCATACCTTATCGCCCGACATCATTGATGGATAGGCAAAGAACAAGAAGGCGCGAGTGACCAAAGCTGGGTTGAAGATGTTCATGCCTGTGCCGCCAAACACTTCCTTGGCAAAAATGACAGCGAATGCCGTTGCTATCGCCAAAATCCAAAGTGGGCAGTTCACAGGAACGATGAGCGGAATGAGGATACCTGTCACGAAGAAACCCTCGTGTACCTCTTCCTTCTTCCATTGAGCCACTGCGATTTCAATTCCAAGACCGACTGCATAGCTGACCACAATTTTAGGCAGCATCACAGCCAAGCCATAGAGGAAGTTGCCCCACACATCTGCACAAGGACAAGAATCAGGGGTGAGTCCGCCTGTTGCAAGAGCGTGCTGATAACCAATGTTATACATTCCGAAGAGTATAGCAGGAATCAGGGCTATCACTACAAAGAAAATAGAACGCTTAGAGTCGATGGCGTCGTGAATCTGCGCGCCACGCACTTTGGCTGTCTCATTAGGTACAAAGAAGAATGTCTCCGCTGCATCAAAGAGAGAGCCGAAAGCACTGAGCTTACCTCCTTCTAAGAAGGTTGGCTTCAAGTTGTCAAGAAATTTCTTAAGTCCCATATTGCTTATTCGTTTTCTTTACGCAGCATGTCGAGACCCTCCCGAACAATGCGCTGGAGTTCAACTTTCGAGCTATCCACAAACTCTGCTACGGCAAAGTCTTCTGGTGCCACCTCATAGATGCCGAGGGCTTCCATGCGGTCGATGTCACCAGCGATAATTGCCTTGACCAGCTGCTCTGGATAGATGTCCATGGGGAACACTGAGTCGTATTCGCCACTGAAAATCATGTGGCGATGACCACCTTTCACACGTGCGTCAAGCACATATTCTTTCTTTGGCATCAGCCATGAGAAGTNAGAACGGCTGACAGAGAATTGGNTCAAGCGTGGNGCAATNNAANCGAAGAGTTCCGCTGTGTTGTCATTCTCAGGAATGGCGGTAACTTCGGTGGAATGGGCTAAAATAAATGCGTCTTCGTTGGTTTGCATGCCCGTAAGAGGGTTGCCGTCGATAAGACGCACCTTTTTGTCCATGTTCACGTTTCCAGCCACGATGTCGCCAATCTTGGCACCCACGAGCACTTGCATGTACTGGGGAACTGTGATTTCAGAGCCTGCCACAGCGATGGTGCGGGTCAAATCCACGATGCCTTTGTTGAAAAGTCTGCCGATGAAAACGACTTCTTCAGCACCAATGGTCCAAACGACCTCACCCTTGTTGATGGGAGCCACATGGTTAATCTGAACGCCTACGTTACCAGCAGGGCACTTGCCCTTGAACACGGTGACTTCGGCGTCCTTCGTCCCTATAAGTGGGCTATCGGGCTTGACACCCAGATACACCTTTGCCAGCTTGGCGAGCGCAGAAATACCCGTTTGGAAATCTGCTTCCTTGCCCTTCAACACAACGTCGATGTCAGCAGCGAGCGGCATGTCTGCGATGGCAGACACAAAAATGCCCTTAGGCACATCGTTCGGGTCAGCAACGACGGCGTAAGGACGCTGGATGAAGAAACCGAAAAGTCCGCTTTCGAGGAGAGCCGCTTTCACTTGCTCACCATTCAGCGTCTTCACGTCCTTCTTCCCGAAGTCCACATACGCTTGTTGCGTAGCGGCTTCCACCTGAACGCTCAAAACTTTACGACGGTCGCCTCTCTCCACAAGCGTCACCTTGCCCGCAACAGGAGAGACGAACTTTACTTCGGGATGCAATTTGTTGACAAACAACGCATCACCAGCCTTCACTTCATCCCCTTCCTTGACAACCACTTTTGGCTTCATGCCCCAAAACGCATCAGGAACAAGACCATAGACCTTCGATGCAGGAGCGGCTGAAACCTGAGCAGCAGCCTTACCTTTGAGGTTGATGTTCAAGCCTTTCGTAATTTTAATTACATTCGCCATAATTTTGTTAATTAACTATATTTTGTATGTTTTGTTGCAACAATCAGTGCTCAACAAAAATGTTTAAGCAAGAAATTGATGATTCGCCATCTGCCAGTGATAATCGCCTGGCTTCTTTTTTTCTCAATGGTCTTGATGATGCTCTTTGTCACTTTCTCCAAAGGCATCACCCAAAACAAACCATCGCCTTTTGCCATGCGTGTGTCAACAAGCCCCGGTCGAATCTCTGTAACGACAATCTGAGAGCCTTTGACTTTCTTCTGCAAGGACTTGGTATAGCTTATCTGAAAAGCCTTGGATGCGCTGTACGATGGCGCGACAGGAGTGGGTTGCAAGCCTCCCACTGACGTTATTGTGACCAAATGACCGCACTTCTGAGTTGCGAAATGATGATATGCAGCATTCACGCAATTCGTCCATCCATCAACATTCACCTTGACAACAGCAAGTTCGGTGTTTACATCCAAATCGGGATTCAAATCCCCAATGCCTGCACACACCACCACAAGGTCAAGCGCCTTGAAACGCTCTATAACCTGACAGAATCCTGCATTAAAAGATGCAATGTCAGCTATATCGCACTGAACGCCAACCGTATTGCTCGGAGCTTTCTGCACCATTGCATCCAGCACATCCTTCCTGCGCCCCATAACAACCACCTTATTCTCCAGAGCAGAATAATGTTGCCAAAGGCGATAGCCAATGCCCGATGTAGCACCAATGATTAGAATGTTCATGCTGTTTGTCGTGAATTACAAAAAACGGCACAAAGGTAGCGTTTTTTCAGTTATTGCTGAAATTTCCTCTTACATATTTAGAGGAAATGGCTAAAAAATGTCCTCAAACAACGCCCTGCGCAAAGTCGCTATTTCAACCACAGGCAAAACTCTTTCTATTTGTGTGTGGCATGTTTGCCGTGGGGCGAAAGTACACACCTCCGCTCCCTGCCAATGCTTTTCTTTGCCATTCTCAATTTTTTTTTGACGCAAGTTGCCCGTTGAAATGGAGTTATCAACAGGGTTATCAACAGCTTCAAGCAAGGGGTGTTCATAACTTAACGGTCTCCCGTTTGTTGCATTCGCCTTTTATCTCTAAATTTGCAACTGATAAAGCAAAAACGTGCTTCAACCAAAACAAATTCAGTCTTTGAATAATGCCTGAACAAAGAACGACAAATAGAAGAAAATCAACTCGTAACAATGAGCAGGAACAGCTTGCACCATTGGGACGTTTGCAACCTCAAGCCCTCGAGCTGGAGAAGGCGGTCATTGGCGCATGTCTGATTGAGCAAGATGCGTTTGCCACTGTCACCGACTTCCTCAAGCCTCATTCTTTTTATGAGTCGAAGCATCAGGTGATTTTCGAGGCGATTCAAGCATTAGCAGCGTGCAACGAACCCATTGATGTGCTCACGATCACAAATCAGTTGCAGAAGAACGGTGACTTGGAGAATGCAGGTGGAGCCGCCTATATCGTAGAGCTGTCGCGCTCAATGTTATCTGCCGCCCATTTGGAGTTTCATGCCCGCATTGTAGCACAGAAAGCCTTGGCGCGTGATCTTATATCCTATACAAGCAACATTCAGAAGTTAGCGTTTGATGAGAGTCAGGATATTCAGGAACTCATGCAGATGGCAGAAGGAAAACTGTTTGAACTTTCCAAGTCGAATCTGAAGAAAGACTTCACCCAGATTGACCCCGTCATCAACGAAGCATACGACCTGTTGAAGAAAGCCGCCGCCCGAACAGACAACTTGTCAGGACTTTCCTCCGGGTATAATAAACTGGATGCCATGACATCCGGCTGGCAGAACTCCGACCTCATCATCATTGCCGCACGACCAGCAATGGGTAAGACCGCATTTGTGCTCTCTATGGCGCGCAACATGGTGGTTGACCAAAAGATACCCGTTGCCATGTTTTCGCTCGAAATGTCCAATGTGCAGTTGNTCAACCGTCTGCTTGTGAACGTGTGNGAGATTCCNGGCGAGAAAATCAANAGCGNACAATTAGGNCCCCCATGAGTGGCAGCAGCTTGACTACAAGATGCACGAACTCTTCGGCGCACCGTTCTATGTAGATGACACGCCGTCCTTGTCCGTCTTTGAACTCCGCACAAAAGCCCGCCGATTGGTACGCGACTATGGGGTCAAGATGATTATCATCGACTACCTCCAGCTGATGAACGCATCGGGCATGTCCTACGGCTCTCGCCAAGAAGAAGTCTCCACCATATCGCGCTCGTTGAAAGGTTTGGCAAAGGAGCTTAACATCCCCATCATAGCCCTGTCGCAGTTGAACCGCTCGGTGGAACAGCGCACAAGCAGCAATCCCGACAGTCCCGACAGCAAGCGTCCCCAGTTGAGCGACCTGCGCGAATCGGGTGCCATTGAGCAGGATGCCGACATGGTGTGCTTCATCCATCGTCCCGAATACTATAAGATATACAAAGACCAGTATGGCAACGACACAAAAGGCAAGGCTGAAATCATCATAGCCAAGCACCGAAACGGCGCGGTGGGCGATGTGACCCTGCGGTTCCGTAGCGAATACGCCCGTTTCTTGAACCTTGACGACGAAGTGCCGCCCATGCCTACCGATGATGGCACCATCAAGCCAACGCCATCCAAACTGAACGGCATAGGGGTGGGGAACGACGACCCGTTTGGAGGACTGGACGTGACACAAGCCCCCAGCGATGTCCCCTTCTAAAGGGACTCACCCGTGGCGACGACTCATACAGATAGAAATCGGCACGAGAACCATTGGAGCNGTTTCCCNATTNCANCNGTGGTTTTACNGCAACANNCGGTGGCGATGNNAACNTGTATAGATTGAATGAATTACATTTATTTCAGATGATTATGCCTCAATTCGCGAGAACGCATGGCATACATTCAGCATCAGTGGTTGCGTGAGCAACGGATAAGATGGTTGAATGACATTATTCTCACTTTATCAATTAGAAGGCGTGGATACCTCCCTAATGGGGTATCCACTTTTTTTGTTCCCTATCTGTCATTCCGTATACTCTGTATTGCGCATCTGTGGGCAATCTTTTGCTTTCTCTCCCATGCCAAGGAAGGGTGTTTATGCTTTGAGCGACCCAGACAGAAACCAAACACAAAATAGGTGTCTAAATCGGAGTCCCCGACATCGGTCAACCGATGTCGGGGACTCCGATTGGTCGATGTCGGGGACATCGATTTTGAAAGCATTTGTAGGAGGGAGAGGCGAGACGTGGCGAGGATGTTCAGGGAAGCTTCATGAGGAAGTTTTTCTATGACCGCATTAGGGTACACTTTATTCACTCCTCATCACCTGTCATTTGAGACGTTCCTCATCAAAAAGGAAACAAGAGATTCCAATTTTTTGTGATAGGCTTGCATCCAATTCAAAAAACATTTGTACCTTTGCCGAGACTTACGCCGTGAGACTCCTTTGTGGAGTGGGCGGGAAGGTCATTACATAATGAAGCGTATACTTGACGCTTGATTCTTGGCTGCTAAGAACTTCGCAACCTCTTTGGAAATAGTCGAGAATGAAGTAGCGGTAGATGCCCTCGGGTATGATAAAGATACCCTTAAGTGGATGTGCCTATGACATATTCACTTAGGGTGTTGTATATATCATACGGCGTAGGCTCTGCGTTGCTCGTTCTAACTATTTCCGGGCAATGCGAAGGCCTTTTAGCAGCAAGACGAGCAACGGGTACGGGTCCTGCGCTTTTTTGTTTCACTAAACTACTCAATCGGGATTCTTGGGTTTCTGATGATATTGCGATGCTTTATCAACATATTGCAGAACAGAATAGTAACGCGAACAGCATACGTATTGAAGAAGGTGCGCATGCAGGTGTCGTGGGCAAATCTTTCAGTCATTCTATCACCGTCAATGGCAACCAACAGAGGGTTACTTTTATGCACATTTATGGCATGAGGAGCAAGAAATCTGATGTGTCCCATGCGGCACGCCCTGACCACTGGTCAATCAATTTGTTCTGTTAGAGTTATCATGTACATACATGCTCGCTCTTGGTGTTGACCAAGCGTGAGCTGTAGTAATCAATCAACTTTATTTATTAACTAAAAACAATTTCAAAAAAATGAACAAAAAACTCATTTTCGCAAGTATCATTTGTGCGGCAGTCACATTGATGACATCATGTGGTGGACAAAAGAATCTTGTCGTCCCAAGAGCCGTAAGTTCCGCTGATGCCATTTCTGTTGGAGCGCTGAATCTTCAGAAGGGGGACTATGACATCCTCAAAACAGTTACGGAAACGGCTTCTGTTACAGCCACATACTCTGGAACGTCACTGAAACTGACCAGTGAAGACGGCGATTTCTCCTATAAATTCAAATTTAACAACTCAACAGGATGGACGCTGTCTTCTTTTCATGGCACAGCCACGTTTGGCTATCTGCTTCAGGATGCCTCATACAGCGTTGAACTTCCGAATGCGGAAGAGTTTGCTCGTCGAGTTGCCATTGCACGCTTAATCGAAGTCATAAAGGACTATGGTGCAGATGGCGCACTTGAACCTATTGTAACCACACGCGCATCAAATGTAAGCAATAATGTGGTTGAGTATCAGGCTACGGCAACTGCTAAAATTGTAAAAATACACACAACTAATTAACAACCTCGTTATATGAAAAGTATAAAATGTGTTAGCAACATCTTTATGATGTTTGCTATGGTTGGAATGGTTACATCGTGTATGTCTGTATCAAAGTTAAAACCAGGGGCAAAGATTGAAGTACCCTTGGTCGTTTCAAGTCAAAGTGTACCAACGACCTATCGCAATTTGGACAAGACAATCAGGCTAAATGTCACCTCAACTGTGACAGAAGATGAGATGTACGATGACACGAATCTATCAAAGAGTACGCGTGTATTTCTTCCTCAATACATTTTCATCCCCTCGGTCAGAGACTTTGCAAACGATGCAACCAATAATTATATGCAAAGGATGCATTTTGATATTACACAAGATGGAGACTTTCGCTTTGATGTTGATGTGAAAACATTCAAACTGGAGTGGGTTGACAAAAAGACGGTTGAGTGCAAGGTTGATATCAACTATAAGTTATTAGATGGCACAGGACAAACAGTTGTACCATCATCAACAGCAAGTTCTCGAATTCGTTTAGCTTCTACCGAACAATTGGGTTTTGGTTTAGGGCGTGCGTATGCAGAAGCACTCAATAAGGTGAACTG
>WFLX010253292.1_pt1 | contig 28930 bp, 19 predicted proteins | sample 4967041 | NCBI WGS metagenome assembly WFLX01 (sample SAMN12857096, study PRJNA449069) | gut metagenome | isolation source: stool from male and female vole | host: Microtus ochrogaster | place: USA:Florida | collected 2017
ATTTCTCTGCTCCTCCGCTCCTCTGCGTGATTACCAACACTCTGCGTGATGCATCAGCGGATGGTGCCGAAGTCGCGCCACACGCCCGCTGTGGCGTATGACTCGCGGCAGCCGCTCGGCGTGAGCAGCGTGGCATCTGACAACGGCACGCCCCTGAACACCCCCGTGCCCAGCGTGATACGTGTGGGCGACAGAGACGAGATATTCACCTCGCGCAGCGACATACAATCGGCGAAGGCATTGCTGCCGATATACGTGATGAAATAAGGCAGGCTCAGCGTGCGCACACGTCCGCATCCCTCGAATGCCTCCGTGCCGATATACGATACCGACTGGGGCACCGTCACGCTCTCCAGCGACGAACAGCCCTTGAAGGCATAGCTCTCGATGCGTGTGAGCTTGGCCGGCAGCGTGATCTCGCGCAGCGACGAACACCCGTTGAAGACATCCTGCTCGATCACCGACAGGGCGGCCGGCAGAGTGACAGCCGCCAGCGACGCGCACTCATTGAAGGCGAACTGCCCCAGCGACACCACCGACTCGGGTATGCTGATCGACCTCAGCGAGCGGCAACCCGAGAATGCGAAATAATCGATGTATACCAGCCCCTTGTGCAAGGTGACATCGCTCAGCGATGTGCAGTCGCTGAAGGCCATGGCATTGATACGTGTCACCGACGCGGGCACAGAGATCGAGGTCAGGGCCGAGCAGCGGTAGAATGCCGACTCGGGTATCTCGCGGAGCGCCTCGGGCAGCGTCACCGTCTTGAGCGACGTGCAGCCCACGAACGCGCTCTCGCCTATCTCGTCAACAGTGGCCGGGAGCGTCACCGACACCAGCGAGGGGCAGTGGGCGAAGGCCGCCGACGCCACCCTCACCACGTCATACTCCGTGCCCTCGTGGCGGATACGGGCGGGCACCTCCACGGCGCCCTCATACAGGAAGTCGCCCTCGGTCACCTCCACGCCGTCGCGTGACGCCGTCGAGGCGATATTGTAGTATATGGTCTTGCCGGCGCTATTGGCCTGAGCGAATGCGTAGGCCGAGGCCTGAAGGTGGGCCGCCAGCATCGCGGCCACAGCTATTATCATGGATAAATATCTCATCTTTATGCTATTGATTGATTAATAATTACATCTTTTTCCCAATAATTTATTAATGTGGCGCGTCTGCAAGCTTTTCAGATAGGTGTCGGGCGACTTGGCCTCGAAATAATACCAGGCGAAAAAGCGGTTGAGAGTGTATAGGTATTCACCTTCAGGCACAAGCAGACGTTTCCAGACATTCTTAATCTTAGGTCCGGAATAGATTTTGAATAGCTGATTTATCTCAGGTAGATCCAGATACCGCATCGTGAGCGCAATAAGCTGATCATCTTCAATGGAATCAACATTAACCGACTCCGGCTCATAAGACCAGAACGCATGCTCCTGCTTGAGTTGCCCAAGCAGAGTTCTTTTGATTTCCAATCTTTGATATTTGTCATCGGTGATCATATCACAAAGATAGTGATTTTTCCTGACTCTGCAAAGTATGTGCCGCAACTGCCACTGCATTAGCACCCTGAAATTGTATGTACCATGGTGACCGATGCTTTTTCGAGGCCTTGGCCTCGGTTTTTGTGCGTTTTTCATTGTTTTCGCGTGTGATATAATCTCCATGAAGTGTGCCCGATGTTTTCAATAGTCACACCCTGACACATAAAACACGCTTAATAATTTCATCTTGATAATATCAGCTCATATCTTATTAATCCTCACCCGATTACAATATTTTCTGAAAAAAAATTATAAAAAAATTTGCGCATATCAAAATAAAGCCGTAATTTTGCAGTCGCAAAGCAAAGCTCATTGGCTCGCTAGCTCAACTGAATAGAGCATCTGACTACGGATCAGAAGGTTACAGGTTTGAATCCTGTGCGAGTCACTCTTTTTGTTTGACATTCATCCATTGGCTCGCTAGCTCAACTGAATAGAGCATCTGACTACGGATCAGAAGGTTACAGGTTTGAATCCTGTGCNAGTCACCCAAGAGAGGCTTCCAGCCTCTCTTTTTTCTTACCCGTCAGCCCCTTACCCTCCCCCACTCCTTTTTAGTAGTCGGTTTTAAATATCAATACACGAGCCATATCCGTGAGAGGCTCCCGCCGATGGCACCTCCATGTCCCCCGGATTTTAACATAGCTTGCCCGTGCTGAAACAGCCACTCGGGTGCTATATCTGCGCCATTTGACCAAAACACGGTATTAAAAACCCCATATTCCAGAAATTTTGCCTCGTCGCGAAGATCATGGAATGCCGGAAATTCAAGCAGTGGCTTTAGGTCAACCTTCCGGCTCTACCCATTATCAAAAGTACAAAGTAAAGCATAATCGCCCAAATAGTCAGCGCTTAAAACATGTAACATATCTTTCAATATTTACCATTCCTTCACCTCGCTGAGCCTTATCCCATAGCATAAATATAAATCAGGAGTCCGTTAAGGATAAAAATCGCGCCCATTATGATCATTGTATTTATTGACTACAAAGGTAATCAAAAAATCACATTTTTTTCGTACTTTTGCGGTATAATCGCTATTGCAATGAAGAAGCTATCAAAGATACTGCTGTGCGCAGCCGCCATCGCCGCCGGGGCCACTGCCCGCGCCGACCGGCTCGTGCTGCTGCACACCAACGACACCCACTCGCAGATCGACCCCGTGGCCGCCGACGACCTCGGCGGCGTGGCCCGGCGCAAGGTGCTCATCGACAGCGTACGCGCCGTCAACGACAACGTGCTGCTGATCGATGCCGGCGATGTCGTGCAGGGCTCNCTCTTTTTCAACATCTACAAGGGCGAACTCGAAGAAAAGCTCATGAACGCCCTTGGTTACGACCTGCGCATACTCGGCAACCACGAGTTTGACAACGGCATGGAGGCCCTGGCCCGCAACCTCTCNGACGCCGGCGCCACCCTGCTCGCNTCCAACTACCAGACNCGCGGCAGCGCCNTCGACGGNNTCTTCNGGCCNTTCGANATCAAGGAATACGACGGNCGCCGCATCGCNTTCATCGCCATCAACCTGCAGCCCAAGGGCATGATNAGCGAGGGCAACTACGACGGCCTCGNATANNTCGACGCCATCACCGCNGCCGACCGTCTGGCATGGGTGCTGAAGAATNTNTACCAGGCCGATTATGTAGTGGCAGTGACCCANATAGGCTATGATGCCGTGGANGGNCCNTCGGANATNGACCTGGCCCGCAACACCCGCGACATCGACCTCATCATCGGCGGTCACACCCACACCCTCATAGACCCGGCCGACGCGCAGGCGCCCCAACATGTATTTGATAACGCCGACGGCCGCCCCGTGGCCGTGGCCCAGACCGGCCGCAGCGGCAAATACTTAGGCGAGATCACAATAGATCTCGACAACCTGCAGGCGATCCCCGCCACCGGGGTGATACGCGTCGACTCACGGCTCGACAGCCGCACCGACCCCGCCATCGAGGCCATCATCGCCCCCTACCGGCACAGCGTGGACAGCCTCAACTCGGTGGCGGTGGCCAAGATCGGACGCACCATGGAGCGCGACGACGAGGGCCTGCTCAATTACGTCACCGACTTCGTGGCCCTGCGCGGACGCCAGCTGCACGGCGACATCGACCTCGCCATATTCAACCGCGGAAGCCTGCGCAACACCGTGCCCGCCGGCACCCTCACCAAGGGNCAGGTGATCACNCTGGTGCCNTTCTTCAACCACATACAGGTGGCCGGGATCAAAGGCAGCGACCTNGCCGNGGCATTCGACGTGATGGCACGCGGCGGCGGCAACGGCGTGAGCAGCGAGGTGGACATCACCTACGACCCCGCCACCGGCAGATGCACCGACATACGCATCGGCGGCAAGCCGCTCGACCCCGACGCCACATACATTGTGGCGCTGCCCGACTATCTGGCCAACGGCGGCGACTATATGTTCTCGCTGCGCAACCACGACCTGCTCACCCAGAGCCCCAACCTGCTGTATGAAGACCTGCTCGAATATCTCGGCAGCACCGCCGCAGGCAAGAAAGGAAAAAAATTACCAACAATCAATCCTGCGCCCGTGGCCAGGATGCATNCCNTNAAGAAATGAACAACGCGATACTGATGTTGCTGCTGTCGGTGCTCTCCGGCATCAGCGCTACCCAATCAAAGAGCCGTCTCACCGACAATATCCGCGACGACAACTGCCGCCGCTGGGTGGACTCCGTATATAACACCCTCGACGANAGGGAGCGCGTNGCCCAGATAATGGTGGTGAACGTGGCGCCCTCGCAGGGCAGCCGCGCCACNGTGCGACGCCTCGTGGAGACCAACCGCGTGGGCGGCCTGTTCTTCTCCAAAGGCACGGCCGCCGAGATGGCCGCNGCCACCAACTACGCGCAGAGCCTCAGCCGCGTGCCCCTGATGATAGGCATCGACGGCGAGTGGGGCCCGGCCATGAGGGTGAGCGATGCGCCGGTGTTTCCGCGCAACATGGGCCTGGGTGCCATCCAGGACCCCTCGGTGCTCTACGACTATGGCCGCGAGGTGGCGCGCGAATGTCGCGCCTTAGGCATACAGGTGGATTTCGCGCCCGTGCTCGATGTCAACTCCAATCCGCGCAATCCGGTGATCGGCGACCGCTCGTTCGGCGAGTCGGGCAGCCGTGTGGCCGAATGCGGACGCGCCTTCTCGCTGGGCCTTGAGGCCGGTGGCGTGATGGCCGTGGGCAAGCACTTCCCGGGCCACGGCGACACCAACACCGACTCGCACAAGGCNCTGCCCACCATCAANCATAGCCGCGAGATGCTGNCNCAGGTNGANCTNNTGCCNTTCAAGGANTTTATCAACGCCGGNTGCTCGGGCATAATGGTNGGCCACCTGTCGGTGCCCGCCCTCGACAAGAGCGGCACGCCGGCCTCAATGTCGCGCCATATCGTGGAGGATGTGCTCCGCGGCGAGATGGGCTTCGACGGTCTGGTATTCACCGACGGTCTGGGCATGAAGGGCGCCTCCACAGGCTCGAATGTGTGCGTGTCGGCTCTCATGGCCGGCAACGACATACTGCTGGGGCCGCCGGATGTGCCCGGCGACATCCAGGCTGTGCTCGATGCTGTCAAGAGCGGACGTATACCGCGCGAAGCGATCGAGACCCGCTGCAAGAAGATGCTGGCTTACAAATACGTGCTGGGACTGGCCGCCGGTGCGCCCCGCGCTGATGCCGCCACCCTCACGGCCACCCTCAATTCGCCCCAGGCCGAGGCCATGCAGCAGCGCATGGCCGACGCGATGGCCACCGCCCTGCGCGACTCCACGGGCCTGCTGCCCATCGGTAATCTCGCCCACAACCGCGTGGCCGTGGTCAATATCGGCGCACCGGCCGACAACGCCTTCGCGGAATATTGTGGCAAATACACCGATGTCGATGTGTATGCGTCCACGGGTCAGGGACTCACGGCCTCGGCGATCGCCGCGATAAAGAAACATGATACGGTGATCGCCGCCGTATATAACAATACCCAGGCCACGGCCGCTGCGCTCTCAAAGCTCAAGGGATGCCCCCTGGTGTGCGTGACATTCATCGCCCCTTATAAGATGAGCGACATCGCCACGGCTCTCAGCGGCGCCGACGCTCTGGTGACGATGTACACCGACAATGTCTATACCCAGCGCGCGGGCGCCATGGCGGTGTTCGGCGGCATCAACATCAACGGCCGTATGCCGGTGGCTGTCAGAGGCGTGGCTACACTGGGCCAAGGCATCGACATAGCCCGCAGCCGGCTGGGATACTCGTCACCGGAGGCCAAGGGACTCAAGCCCGGACTCACCGCCCGCATCGACTCGGTGGTCAACCGCGCTCTGCGCGCGGGTGCCTTTCCCGGAGCCCAGGTGCTGGTGGCCCATGACGGCGATGTCATAGTGGACCGCTGCTACGGTCTCACCACGGCCGGTGGCGAGAAGGTGACGGCCAATACGCTGTATGACCTGGCCTCGGTGTCCAAGACCGTGGGCACGCTGCCTGGAGTGATGAAGGCTTACGATCTGGGGCTGTTTGATCTCGACAAGTCGGCGAGCAAGTATATCCCCGGCCTGGATGTAGACGGCAAGCGCGACATCACGCCGCGTATGCTGCTGTATCACGAGACGGGTATGCCGGCCAGCCTCAATATGTTTGAGGTGATGATGGATACGGCCACATATTCGGGCAAGGTGGTGAGCATGAAGCGCGACGCCGACCACCCGATAGCCATCACCGGCGGCGGATACGGCCACGGCAAGGCAAGGCTGAGATCTGACATCACATCGCCCGTGCCCACCGACGTATTCCGCCATGAGGTGGCCAAGGGNCTGTANGTCGCCGANTTCACCTACGACACNATCATGTCGCGCATNTACANCGCCAACGTCAAGCCNCAGCGCAAGTATCTGTATTCATGCCTCAATTTCTGCCTGCTGATGGATATGGAGCAGCGTCTCACNGGNCGCCCNCACGATGAGTGGGTNACCGACAGCGTATGGGCNCCGATAGGCGCNAAATCGATGTGCTACCGCCCTGCCGGCAAGGTGCCCCTGTCGCGCATAGCGGCCACAGAGAAGGATACGTACCTGCGCCGGCAACACATGCGCGGTCACGTGCATGACGAACTGGCCGACTTCTCGGGCGGCGTGCAGGGCAACGCCGGTGTGTTCGGCACCGCGACCGATGTGGCCAAACTCTGCCAGCTGTGGCTCAACGGCGGCGCATACGGCGATGCGCGGGTCTTCAGCGAGAAGACCAACAGGCTGTTCACCACGGCCAGGAGCAAGACCTGCCGCCGAGGCCTGGGATTCGACAAGCCCGACATGACCAACAGCAGGAATTCGCCCACCTGCGACGAGGCCAGCGCCGCCACATACGGCCACACGGGATTCACGGGCACATGCTTCTGGGTCGACCCCGAGTCGCAGCTCGTATTCGTGTTTCTCAGCAACCGCGTCGATCCCTCGCGCAGCAACAAGGCATTCTCAAGTTCTTCGATACGCCCCACCCTCATGAGCCTCGTATATGACGCGATGGGCAAATAAGCATTGCCGATGAGTCTCACCTCCAAGCTGCTCGCTGCGACCGTATTTTCCGCAGCCGCCCTGTGTGCCGGCGCCCAACAGACCCCCGGGATGCCCGTGACGGCTCCTGTGCAGCAATATTCGTTTCAGACACTGCCGATGGCCCCGGAGATCGACTGGACACAGTCACTGACGTCGCTATCGATGAAGGTGTCGCTGAGAATACTCACCACCAATCTGCTGAAGAAGCACGTGCATGAATGGCGCCCTGACGGCAGCGCCGACAACTCCATGCCGTCGCGCCACGCTATCTGGGCCTACGGAGTGGCCGGCACACTCGCCTACGGCACCGGGCCCTATACCCCGTGGGTCACGGTAGTGTCGCATACCCTTGCCAACGGTGTGGGGATGCAGCGCGTGATGGCGCGCCGCCACTGGCCCGGCGATGTGTTTGCCGGGGCGGCTCTGGGCATAGGTCTAGACTGCGTGGTGAGGGGTGCGGTGAATCTTGGCTTCGGTAACCATCATCTCTATCACGGCTGGCGGCAGGTGGTCAACGACCATACGACATCGCTGATGTCGGGCACGGGTGCGTGGTTTCCGTCGCACAACCGGTCAGGGCGTTACCGCATCGGCACGGGATTCTCATCATGGGTGCGTTGCTCCTACGGTCATGGCCCGGTAGGTGTGAGCGGCGATGTCACGGTGATGTCGACACCGCTCAAGGATATGGATATTGCCACCGATGCCGACCACCCGTCGGCCAACGTGCTGCATCCGCTCAACAGCATCACCGTCACGGCGGGGCCGTCGCTGCATCTGGCCATAGCGGGCGGACCGGTGGCTCTCAGGGCCGAGGCGCGGTGCGGCTACCGCGCGTGGCTGCGCAACAGCACGGTGGATACCGGCGCCGACTCATTCACGGCAGCCGCCACGGCGGGCTTCGATGTGGCGCTGACGTCGCGTCTGCAGATAGGCGCGGAAGGCGGCTACGACTTCTCGCGCCTCAGCCTCGACGGCTCATCCCGCTCTATCGGAGCCTTCACCGCCGCCATCCTCACCCGCGCCTGCTTCTGATCCGCCCCGCGTAGGTAAATACCAGGCAGGAAAGTGTGAGCGATACCAACACCAGGGCCACATCAACGGATTTATTACCGGATACGCCCAGATTGTCGAGCCAGCTGCCGCCGCCTCCGTCGGTCACCCATTGGCTCACGACATATATCGTGTTGTTGAGCGTGTGCATGAGCATCGGTACCCATATAGACCCTGTGTACCATAGGGCATAGCCGAACATCGCGCCCAGCAACATACGGGGCACGAAGCCCAACATCTGGAAATGCACCAGACTGAATACCGCAGCCGTAACCCAGATGGCGGTGTGGGGATTGCCCCCCCCCGTGGTGAGCATCCGCTGCAGGCCTCCGCGAAACAGCAACTCCTCTCCCACTCCGGCCATCACGCCCACTATCAGCACCGACACTATGAGGTTGCCCACGGTGTGCGGTCCGCATAACACGGCTATTGTCTCGGCNGCATGGTTCTCGGCTGCAAGCAGCATATCGCGCACTCCGGCCGGCAGGGGCACGGAGGCATTGGCCGCCACCACTACATTCATGGCCGGTATCGATACTACAATCAGCAGCATCCACACCAGCGCCGGGAGCAGACCCGGACGGCTGTCGAGACACAACAGAGAGGCCGGGCGGCGGGTCACGATCACAGCCGTGGCCACGGGCGGCACGATAAAGACGAGGATATCCTGGAGCATGGTCACCATCCTCACCACAAAGGTGGTGGGCGAGAATGCGGCCATGAGCAATGCGGCGAGCACGCCGGTGATGAAGAAGCCTACGACCACTGTACACAGCAGCAACAGCAGGCGCTTGTTTAGTGTCAGAGTAAGTTGCACGTTCATGGCACAAAGTTAACAAAAATTACGCTTGCTTCACTGCAATCCCCCGATTTTTTATCCTCGCCCCGGCGCTATCCGCCCACCTCGCTACCGCGGAGCGGTTGCACACGGTTAGCCGCAGGTTGGCGACGCAAGGAGCCTACCTGCGGTTTCCGGCGGNCCCTCCCAGCTACCGCGGAGCGGTTGCATATTATCGTCAATGGCGGCGGATAAAGGAGAATATGGTGTCGTAGGCGGCATCACGATGTGGCTTCTTGCTGAGTATCAGGTCATGCAGCCCCGAATCAATGGCGCAGACCTCCACCGGCTGATGACTCTTGCGCCGGATCTTCTCTCCCACCTGCCGGATCATGAACGGATCGAGCACCGCGTCACCATACTGGAAGTCGGAATCATAGTTGCAGCCGTCGACCTTACGGCTCGAATGCATGATCAGCACCGGCACCGACAGCCGATCGCCATGTTTCTTCACCTTGTTCTGCGTCGACTGTATCTGCCCTACCCATGAGAATGTGACCGGGGGCGAATACACCATCTTCCAGTCAGTGTCGTAGATCCACTCCCCGTAATATTCCTTGAGCAGCGAATAGGCGTAGCCGTCACAATGTCCCTGTGGTATCCTGGCATTCTTGATCACGGCCGACATATTCCTCACGCCCGGGATAAGCAGGTGACGGTAGAACGAATTGAAATTCCATGCGAGAAACGGCGAATCGGTCACCACCCTCCGCACAGGTATGTCTCCGGCCTTGTCCACCGCATAAGATATCACGGTGAGGCCGCCCGTGGAGTGCCCGCCGAGCGTTATATCCTCCACCCCATCGCGGCGCATCTGGGCCACCGCCGAATCGATATCGTCATAATACTTGCGCATATCCCTGATATTGTAGGGATACTGCCAGGGCTCCTTGCTGCGGCCGTACCGGCGCAGGTCCACCGCATAGAAATGATAGCCGGAGTCGACGAATCTGTCTCCCATCTCAGACTGGAAGAAGTAATCGTTGAATCCGTGGATATAGAGGAATCCCTTGCGCGACTGGGTGGCGCATCTCTTGCGCACGATGGTCGAACGGCAGGGGCCGTCAAACTGCATACCCTGATCCACGTACCGGGCCTCATAACCCGACAGTATGTCAGGATGCCAGCCTGTATCGGTCGTCACGGTCTTGGGTCCGTCATACTTCATGTCTATATCCCATGCCCGGGCCTGCGGGCGTATCAATGTCAGCGCCAACAGCACCGGCATCGCNACNGCTACTAATCTTTTCATGNTAGATCATAACGANTGAATNCCTCGCGATGGTTNANCGATCCNCTATCNCNNCANGCCATGNNCCCNGAGATTNCGGAATNTNNGCTAAAATATCTGTAAAAATGAGGATANAACACAAAAATATATNTAAAATATTATGCANAATCNAAAACAAATCACTAACTTTGCTTACTAAAGCAATTACTTTAACCAATCAATTATAATACAAAGGGTCATTTCCCTCTCAGTCAATACCTATGTTATCCATATACAGACACGGTCTTAACCTAATTTCAATCGTAATCCTCATACTATCGGCGGCCGCAGTCAGCGCCTGCGGTGATGCCAACAAAATCACACTGATCGAAGACATCCAGCCCAACATCTCGGTAAAGATACAGGAGCCCCATCCTATCAGGCTGCAGAGCGGCGACCGCCTCAATGTCACCGTACACAGCCGCGACAAAGAGCTCGTGGAGATGTTCAACGTCGGCACTTCAACAAGTAGCAGCGGCAGCTCAGGCACGAATCAATCCAACGGCGTATACACCGTGGATGCTACCGGCCATATAGAGATGCCGATCATCGGCAGCCTCAGCGTAAAGGGCCTTACCCGCACCGAGCTGCAGGATATGGTGAAATATAAGCTGTTGGCCTCTAAGCTCGTGCGCGACCCTATCGTCAGGGTGGAATTTGTCGACCTCAACTACTACACCCTCGGCGAAGCTGGCTACTCATCACATACTATCAACCGCGACCAGATCACCCTGCTTGAGGCTGTAGCCGAAATGGGCGGCATCACCCCCGAGGGCAAGCATACCAACCTGCTCGTGCTCCGCACCATCGACGGCAAGCAGACCCCTTACGAGGTGGATATCACAAATACAGCCTCGCTATACTCCTCGCCGGTATATTACCTGCAGCAGAACGACGTGATATACGCCCGCCCGACACAGACAAAGATCAACAACACCTCGCTCTACGGCAACCAGCTGCGTACACCCACATTCTGGTTCTCGCTCTTCAACAGTATCCTCACCCTCACCGTATTATTCTCAAAATAGAATACTCTCCCACGTCATGGAACGCTCTATAAAAGTCAACAATGTGCCAACCGAATCGCCCTCTCTCAAAGACAGCGAGAAGAGCCATAGCGAGAATACGGCACATGATACAAAATCCACCACTCACGAATCCATCGCCATATCCGAGACGAAGGAAAACCGCATGACGCTGCGCCGGCAGGCCCAGCCCAACATCCTGGTGAAGGTGCAGGATTACGCATTCCTGTTTCTGAGCCACTGGAAATGGTTTTTCATCTCTCTCGCCATATGTCTCGGCATCGCTTATTATCAGATCAAGAACACGCCCAACCTCTACGAGCGCTCAGCCGCCATTATGATCAAGAGCGACGAGACCAACTCCGCCGCTGACCGTGCGCTCGAAGACCTCGGCCTTACACATGCCCCCACCAACGTCAACAACCAGATCATGGCCATCACCACATCTGAGGTGGCAGGCGAGGTCGTGCGCCGTCTCAATCTTGATGTGGAGTACCAGCGCCCGGGGCCCTTCATCAGCAACGTCGCATATGGCAATGATGTGCCTGCCAGCGTGGTGTTTCATAATCTCGATGACACCGACGATCTCAGCTTCAGGCTACAGATCAAACCCGGCGGCCAGGCCGTCATCAATCAGATAGTGAAGAACGGCGAGCCCAGCAACAGTGTAATCAGAATGAACGTGGGCCAGACGATGAAGACCTCGATCGGCATCATCACCATACAGCCTACCGAGAGCTACAGCGAGGATACGTCTGACGACTATCTCGTATACAGATACAACATCCAGAGGGCCACAAACACCGTAAAGGGCCGTCTGAGAGCTCACCTCAGATCCGTCGACACATCGATCATCGACCTCGTGTACAGCGACTCTTCGCCACGACGCGCCGAAGATATACTAAATACCGTGGTGGAGGTATACAACGAAAACTGGATCAATGACCAGAACCGCATGACCGTGATGACCAACCAGTTTATCCACGAGCGACTGAAGATGCTCGAGAATGAGCTCAGCGATGTGGAGCAACGTATCGCCCAATACAACGCCGACAACCTCACACCCGACATCTCGCAGATAGGTGCGTCGGCCTACTCCACACTCAATACTTCGGAGACGGAAGGCACCACGCTCGACCGCCAGATATATATGGTGGAATACCTGATGGAATATCTCGCCGACGGCGCCCACACCGATCAGCTGCTGCCTGCAAATATCGGCACCTCCAACGCCAATATCGAGACCCAGCTCAACGAATACAACGCCACGTTGCTGCAGCGCAACTCTCACCTGGCGCATTCCTCGCTGCAGAATCCCCTGGTACGTGACCTCGACGAACGACTCGCCGTAATGAAGTCGTCAATCGTACAGACTCTCGAAAACGAGCTCACCCGTCTGGTAGCCAAAAAGAAAGACCTCGCCACAGTCTACGACCACGCCGTGGCACAGCTGAGTCAGAATCCGGCACAGATCCTGTATGTCAACTCGGTGGGCCGGCAGAAGGCCGTCAAGGAGCAGCTATACCTCTTCCTGTTGCAGAAACGCGAGGAGAATGAGCTCAGCCAGGCTTTCTCAGCCTACAACAGCCGTCTGATCGAGCCTCCGCACGGCAGCTGGGAGCCGGTGTCGCCCACCCCCAGCCACACCTATATGATGGCACTCATCTTCGGTCTCGGTATCCCCGCCGGTCTGCTGGTACTCAAAGAGGGATTCAACACCGTGATACGCGGTCGCAAGGATCTCGAGCAGCTCAGCGTGCCGTTTGTAGGCGAGATACCGCTCGACAAAGTCTCTGACAAAGTCAACGCCAAAAATAACAAGCTCAAGAAAAAACGCCACAAGAAAGGCAAGCACCATTACGAACCCACTCCCGAGCTCGTGGTGATGGAGAAGAGCCGTAACGTGATGAACGAGGCATTCCGTGTGGTGAGAAGTAACCTGGAGTTTATCCTCGGATTCGAGCGCAAGTCCAATATGGTGATGGTGACATCCCTTAATCCCGGCTCGGGCAAGACATTCATTACGGCCAACCTCTCATCGTCGCTGGGTCTCAACAACCGCCGTGTGCTCGCCATCGACCTCGATATGCGCAAAGGCTCGCTCTCCAAATACGTTGACCGCCCCACCCGTGGCATCTCCAACTANCNCANCGGACAGATACCCGACTACAAGTCTCTNATAATCCAGCACGACTATATCGATATCCTGCCCTGCGGCACACTCCCGCCNAACCCCTCCGAGCTGCTGTACAGCGACCGGTTCAAGCAACTGCTCGAAGAGGTGAGACATGAATATGATTTCGTATTCCTCGACTGTCCGCCGGTCGAGGTCGTGGCCGACTCCTCGNTTATCANCCGTTNCTGCGACANGACTCTGTTTGTGGTGCGCGCGCAGCTCATGGACCGTGCCTTCCTGCCCGATCTCGAGCATTGGTATACAGAGAAACGCTACCACAACCTCTCAGTTATCCTTAACGGCACCACCGACGCGTTCTCACGCTACGGATACCATAAATACGGCTACCGCTACGGTTACCATTACGGCAACTACGGATACGGATACGGTAACTCCAGCAACTGATCCCCTCTGCCACGACGCTTACACATATATTAATAGAATATACAGATACATAATCACCGATGAGACATTTAATCCTGAGATTCGCCCTGCTGCTGACACTGTACTTTGCCGGAATCTCCTTATCCTATGCCGGAGACAAAGACCCGCGATGGATCAACGACAGCAATAAGCAACTTAATGCCGGTGTGGATAACGACACATACTCGATACATCTGCTGCGCTCTCACAGCCCGAGCGACAAGATGATAACGGCAGAACGCAAACGCGCGCTCAAGAAATATGCCGAATCAGAGCTGGGTGCCATAGATACATCGGTGAGGGTCGACTCGGTATCGGGCGGTGACCAACCTGTATTCTGGGTATATTACAACANACCGCAGAGCNAAAACAATTTCGTCGCNGNCAAGCTCATCGACCAGTATAGCAAGTTCACCGACGAGATGCTCAATGTGTATGAATATGAGTTTTTTTATCTCTTCGCAATCTCAGCGCCTGACACATATCCACAATACGATGAATTCATCAATTACAAGCCCAGCAACAAGACGGCGCTGGCAATGTCATTGATCCCGGGTCTCGGGCAGTTCTACAAGGGACACAATATCAAAGGTGCGCTGATACTCGGCGGTGAGATAGTATTTGCCGGCGCTGCCGTCATATTCCAGAAAAAACATATCGATTGCCGGCGCATGGTAGGAAGTTACGACGATGTATCAGGCCCGAGCTATTGGGAAAGCTGGCACAGTAAGTCAAGGACATGGGCGACATGGCGTAATGGTGCGATCGGCTGTATGGCCGCCCTATATGTATATAACCTGATCGACGCAGCCCGCTCGCCCGGCCGCAGCAATTTCAAGGTAAAGAAGCTTGTGGGACGCCATCTTACAGTCGGGCCGTATCTCGATCCGGAATATTCCGGCTTTTCAATGAGACTGACTTTCTGAATCTCATTTTATTATATATATCCCTTATCACTTAATATATATCCTTTATCATTGCACAATACTATGTCTTCACACCACAAAATAATGCGTGTCGCCACTGTGCCTCTGNCGCTCAAGAGCTTCTGCAAGGAGCTCATGCTTGAGCTCAGCGACAGATACGATGTGGTGGCCGTGTCATCGTCAGGCACCGAGCTTGACGAGCTCTCAGAGGCCGGCCTGCATGTAGTGCCGGTAGAGATGGAGCGGCAGATCTCACCTCTACGCGACATCAGTAGCCTCATTGCCATGGTGAAGATGATGAGACGCGAGAAACCGCACATCGTACACAGTGTAACGCCCAAAGCCGGACTGCTCAGCATGATCGCCGCCCGTATCGCCGGTGTGCCGGTGAGGGTACACACCTTTACCGGACTCGTGTTTCCNACATCCACCGGTCTGAAACGTCTCGTGCTNAANACCACCGACCGCATCACNTGCCTCTGCGCCACNCACATNCTGCCCGAAGGCACNGGTGTGATGTCNGATCTGANNNANGCCCGTATCACNNGCAAGCCNATGAGGGTGCTCGGCAACGGCAANATCCGCGGCATNGACCCGGAGAAATATGCCGTCACCGATGAGGTCAGGCAGCGTGCCGCCGACCTGCGCCGCCGCTACGGTATCACCGACTCCGATTTTGTATGCCTGTATGTAGGCCGTATCGTCAGAGACAAAGGCATCAACGAACTTGCTGCCGCATTTCAGGAGATACAGCGCGAGCACCCCGATACCGCGCTGTTGATAGCCGGTGTCTATGAAGACTCCGACCCAGTGTCGGACCATACCCGGCAAATCCTCTCCACTCACCCGCGCATACACATCAGCGACGGCTGGCAGAGCGACCTGCTGCCATGGTATGCGGCCGCCGACGCACTCGTGTTTCCGAGCTACCGCGAGGGATTTCCCAATGTAGTGCTCGAAGCCGGCGTCACCGAGCTGCCGTCGGTTGTCACCGACATCAACGGCTCAAGGGAGATAATCAGCGACAGCCACAACGGATACATCGTGCCTACCCATGACGCCCATGCTATCGCCGTGGCTGTGAATAAATTAATCAAAAATCCCGAGACCGCCCGCCAAATGGGGCAAAACGCACGCCGTAACGTACTTGACAAATTCAAGGCTTCCTATATCAGGAAATGCTACAAAGATTTCTACTCTGAGGTGCTACCCGCAGAATTACCGCAACATCAGCAACGGCAGGGAGTTCCTGATAGTTAAAATTATTTAAAAATTCACGGCATTTTGTCAATTTTGAAACACTATTTGTGTTAATTCAAAAATATTCTGTAATTTTACCCCGGATTCAAATCACGCCGTCACAATCTGCATACACAGGATATGCGATTGTGAGCAGAATAATGTGTGCAGCGATCCAAAAGATTTATATCTCAACCTATTAACAAAAAACTGACTATACCTAAACCTCCAATCAAAATCCTTTCGGAATCTAATATGAAACGAACAATCAGAAGTTTAGCCACCATTATCTGTATCATGACTTTCTTAGGTGGACAAAACGTATTCGCACAACACGTGAAGAAAAACTTCAAATCGGTAAAAGAGGCGCAGTCATACGATTACACACACCAAAACACACCCACAGGAAATGACTGGCGCACAATCTACACCGACACCATCGAGGCTACCGGCCACACCACCGAGCGCAAAGACTCCATACTCCAGCCTCTGCAAGTCGTCACCAATACATTTGGCAAAAACTGGTTTGTGTTTGCCACAGGCGGTGTACATACTTTCCGCGGAGACTACTCCACCACATCAAAATTCTCAGGCACTCTCTCACCCGACTGGAGCATAGGTATCGGTAAATGGTTTACACCCGGCCTCGCCCTCAAGCTCGAATTCATCAGCAGTAATTCAAAGGGATACACCGAATACCTCACCGGTCACTACGGCTACGGCCCCATCATGCTTAACAAAGACGGATATCCNTACAGAAAGATGAAGACCGGATGGTGGGATATCAGCGGATCNGTGNTGCTCAACTTCACACGNCTCTTNCTCGGNTACGANGGATACAACAGCCCCAAGCGCATGAANCAGATNATGATGGCNCTCGGCTTCGGCGGCGTNCATCACACAGGTTTTGAACACTCCCACGGCTCGGACAACGAATGGTCGGGTCATCTGGAGCTGCAATACAGCCGATTCTTCACACGTGCCAAAAGATTTTCTCTCGACCTCAAGGCAAGAGCCCTTTTCTATCAGACCAACTTCGACCTCGAATACGGTGTGTATGAAAAGGTATCAAACAAATGGGACACAAACATCGGTATCGATCTGGGGTTCACATGGTATATGGGACACAAACGTGCCGACGGCTGGGGTAATGCCGTCACCCAGATTTATGAGATCGACTATACACAGCGCGACATCATCACATACCGCGAGCGTGAAATTCCTGTCATCACCGAAGTCAAGGAACCCACCGGCGGACACTGCAACTTCACATTCTACGTATTCTATCCCAACAACTACTCGGGCCGAAATGACGCGCCTATCAATCCCGACAGCCCCGTCAACGCCATCGACTACCTGCTCGGAGGCGTATACACCCAGAAACAATATGCCGACAACAACCGCGTAGCCGAGATCCTCGCAGCCGGCGGCAATCCGCGCAACGAGAAATTCATCGACCTTCCCACTGTGCCGGCCACAGAAATCATCGAGANGGGANGTACTCCCCGTGGTNACGAGATGGAGTGTTCGGCCAACGATGCCAGCAAGTGTATGTCACTGAGCATGAGACCGTCTGATCGTCTCAGCTTTCAAGAGAGCACTGGTTACTTCTATGCCCCGATCTGGGACGGACTGCATGAGTGGGGCTACCGAATCGACAACGAGACCTACCGCCAGCAACTGCTGAGCAGCTCCAACTACCGCGATACCGAGACCTACGGCCTCAACTCACATCAAGGTCTGCAGACTGTATACCAGCAGATGAATCCCGAGGAAGGCGACTATGTGGTAAGTTTTGCCGATGTATACGCCGCCCTCAACGGNTATNAAGGCCATATCGCCAAGTATGCCGATAAGGAAACCGTAGACGTGCTCAGAAACATCTTGGAGACCGGTCTTCTACAAGTCGTTGAGGCTCACGGCGTGGCCACAAGCCAGGACAACTTCTCGGGCAGCAACGCCGGTGAAGTCGGCTACCAGCGCAACTCCGACCTCGCCAACTACCGCGCCGAGACCGTACGCACATGGCTTATGGGCCACAAAGCCCTGCAGGACGCACAGTCATTCGTCTACATCGATAACGAAGCACCCAACTCAATCAATCTCGTGTCAGACCCCAGCACACGCGGACTCGCAGCCAAGACCAACCGTTACGTAAAGGTGCGTATCCAGGCTATCTATTGATACCATACAGACTCCATACAGATTCGTTTCATAAAAAAAGCCGGAGGCATTCCCTCCGGCTTAATTTTTATATAGGTATGGATCAATCGGTGGGATCATCCCAGTCATCAGTACGGAATGGCACAAGAGGCAGGAAGTTACCGCCGTGGAGCGTGCCGGGCATGAAGTCGCGGAAACAATAGCGCACGGCCACCGGATTCCTCACCTTATGGCTCGACACCACGATCTCATTAGTCTGCCAGTGGAGCCATGCCGTATCGGCAGGATGAAATACCCTATCCGCACCGGCCACCTCGAAGCCACGGATATCATAATTGCGGCAGATACCATCGTTGGGTGAATCGATTGCCACCCACGCCTCATCGCCGGCAAACCTGTGCGATCTGTATGTAGGGCTCCCAGCCGGAAATTGCTTACGGCCGTAGGTCTTGTTGAGAGCGAGATCACCGAGCCTGTAGCCTACATGCTTCTTGTCACCGGGGTGGATATTGTATCGCTCGTATGGCTTCACCAGATCATTGATGCAGATCATATCGCTGTTGGGTATCAGCTCAAGCGCCTTCCACTGCTGCTCGCGCTGGTAAGCCGACCGTCCTGTCTCCTGCGGGTCGGTGTACTGAAACGGAGCGAGCTCCACCATATAGAACGGTATGTCTCCCAGCCCTATCTCCTCACGCCACAACTTCACCATATTGGCCAGTCGCTGAGCGTAATACCTGTAGTTGCGCACGTTAGAGCATCCCTGATACCATATTATGCCGTCGTAGGTGTAGTTACGCACGGGATAAAACATGGCATTATACATCAGCATCGGGCGCAGGTAATGCACCATCGCCTCTATATCACCCTTATCGAGCGACACATCGGGATATGTCTCCAGCAGATGCCTCGGTGTCCANCTCTCCACCNTCGCCCNTNCGTAGNCATCGCTCACNATACCCACGGGTACATCGAGCACATCCGCAAGNNGGTTGNNGAAATACCATGCGACCGCGCTGAATTCGGGCGCTGTCTCCGGCGAGGGCTCCACCCACCGGGCATCGACCGTATCCACAGGCTCATAGCTCTGCACACGCGGCACAGTAAAGAATCTGATGCGTCCGGCTGCCGAGCGCGAGCGGGCGATCTCTTCATAGCCCTCGTCAATACAGCAACCCGGAAATCCCTTGAGCGGCATCTCCATGTTGGACTGTCCGGATGCGAGCCACACCTCGCCCACCAGCACATTGCTGATGGTCACCGGCTCGCCGTCTGACACGGTGATGGTATAAGGCGCGTAGCTACCGGCTGGTGTAGCTACCGCCACACACCAGTTGCCGGTGCGGTCGGCCGAGGTAGTTACCGGCCGGTTGTCCCACGACGGAGTCACCGTAATGGTCGATCCCGGGTCAGCGGTGCCGTAGATGCGGGCATCGGAATTCTGGGCCAGCACCATATTGTCAGTGATGACAGGACCGAGTGTCACCTTGGCTCCGGCTCCGAGAGCTGACGTCAGCGCCAGCAGCGGCACAAAAAATAATGTCTTCATATTTCTGTAAATTAGTAAATAACTGCAACAAATTTACAGAAATAATCCAACATTCCCAAATCCCCATCCTACGGATGTATCATAGAGGAGGCTCCGCTGATCCTGACCGCCTGTCACCACCTGCCACCGTTGATTCACCACAATCCGTCATTTGTCCATCACCGAAGGCAAAAAGTCGGCCCGACGACACAACAGACATGAATAGTATACAAAAAATTACCTTATTCACAACAATCAGGATTAGAGCTGCATTGTAGGGGAAGTCTAAAAAATGACGAACAAAGCTCTGACTTCAATAGTTGCCAAGTAGGTGGTCATATGTTTCCTCCAGCACAAAAAAATCCTACTTAAGTAAGTGGTCATGCAAATCGTATACTATAATGCGCAGATATTTTTATACAGATTTGACAAATCGATGAAGGAGCGATGGTGCTCTATCGTGACTGAACAAATTTGGCAAAGATGCCCAAAAAAGCAAGTAGGATAACATATGATTCAAGTAGGATAACATATGATTAATGTGATCACCCACTTACTTAATACAAATATTTCATCAATCAGAGATTTGAAATAACGATGGGAAAGAGATAAAATGGTATCATCTTCAATGCGCCGTCACGTCGGGGAGCTTTCGTATATACCATCAAAGGGTATAGTATGCGATCGGAATATTTCTCACAAAAGACATCAAGAGATCTGTGTGACTTATACCCGCCTGACTTTACTTCAATAGGGATTAACTTATCATGGGATGTGAGAAGAAAATCTATCTTATAATGCTTTTTCAGGTCTGCTCGGCTGGGCCATGTGTGGTAGTAAAGCGACCGACCTGATGCTCTGATCATTTGAGCACAAAGATTTTCAAAGATATATCCCAGATCTACACTAAGCTTATCGGCAAGTAGCTTGGAATAAATCACGTTTTCGGATACATCCTTATCCCAGAAAGCAAGAGTGACAAAGAGGCCGGTGTCTCCCATATAGATTTTAAATGAGTTAGCTTCTTTGTGCAACTTCAACCCCACATTAGGGTCTGAACATCTGAAAGAAAAATTTACAGTCATGGATTCATCCATTTCATGGAGCAATTTCGGTAGTATTGAGGGAGAAGACCCGAGCACACTCCCTATTTCCATCTTCAACTTCCCTTTTGAGAGTTCTCCCGGGATTGATTTGAAAATCTCCGTAAGTATACCTGTAGGATCAATTTTCTGGAAATCGTCCATGTATAGTTGCAAAATTCGGCGCTTTACTCTGTCTACTTCCGCCATATTATTAGTTTGCAGATATTTCAATACTGCCTGAGGCATCCCGCCTATCAACATGTATAGCCTCAGATCTCTCATAGAAGTCCGATTGAGGGAGTCATCAAAGGAAAACCAATACTTTTCTTGTTCCTTCAATGCATTGTATGACACCTCCTTACCGATAGCCCATAGGAATTCCTCATAATCCATAGGAAACATATCTATTCTACTTTCTTCACTGGGAATCAGAATATCTTTAGTATTCTTATGTATGGATATTAAGGAACCGGTCTCTATATAGTCATATCTCCCGTCGGCAACAAGAAATTTTATGGCTTGTCTTGCTTTGGGGCAGAACTGTACTTCGTCGAAGATTATGACAGAATTGCGCACTTCCAACTTTACATTTTTTATCTGTTGGAGTCGCAGAAATAAGAAATCAAGATCTGTAATATTGTCGAACAGGCTTGATAATTCTTCGCCATCGCGTACAAAATCAATCAGTATATAACTTTTGTATTCATTATTCGCGAAAGCCTCGGCCACTGTGGATTTACCGATTCGTCGGGCTCCTTGTATAAGTAAAGCTTCAGATCCATTTGAGTAGTTTTTCCATTCAAGAAGTTTCTTATAAATTTTCCTTTTTAAAATTACAGGTGGTAGCATGGTAACTTGATAATAAATTTATACANCAAATTTAATACAAAATTAGTCANCCACNAAATTCAAAATGCCAAAATTNGGGCNGACCACCTAATTCAAATCATCAAAATTCGGGCTGACCACCTAATTCAAAATGCCGGAATCCGGGCTGACCACCTAATTCGGATGATCGATGTCACTATGAGCCAAGAAACAGAGAGGGAGCGATGGGATACCGCGACTCTACCTTGGGTGTCATCATTTTAGGCGTAATTATTGGGCGTAATAAAAAATCTGCGATTGATCTGCCCCTATCCTGCGTGGCTCTTCAGAGCCTGAGTGATCAGCCTTCGGAAACCTTTCCTATCCCGTGGTCTCGAAAAAAGTTTTTGAGGGTTTTTATGTTGTTTTCGCGTGTGACTACGATGACGTCAGGCGTACATAGATGGTGAGAATATCTCACGCAAAACAAAGAGAAACATGCAGAGACCGAGGCATGAGCCTCGAAATAATTTTGCGTGGAGGGGAAGATGATGTGGGGACAAAATTACATGAATTTTGTAAATTGAGTATTATTGATTACATTTGCAAGCAAATATTTAATTTTTGCATTAAAATGAAAGAGAAAGCCAAGCGTTACATTCTTCCGGAAAGTGAAATTCCTCACCAGTGGTACAACATTCAGGCCGATATGGTCAACAAGCCACTGCCTCCGCTCAACCCCGCTACCCGACAACCGATGAAGGCCGAGGACCTTTACCCGATTTTTGCACGCGAATGCTGCGATCAGGAGCTCAACACCACCGACCGCTGGATACCCATTCCCGATGAGGTCAGGGAGATGTATAAATACTACAGGTCTACCCCTCTGGTACGTGCCTACGGACTGGAAAAGGCACTCGGCACATCGGCACACATCTATTTCAAGAACGAGAGTGTATCGCCGATGGGTTCGCACAAACTCAATTCCGCGATTCCGCAAGCCTATTACTGCAAGCAGGAGGGCGTGACCAACGTCACCACCGAGACCGGTGCCGGACAGTGGGGAGCCGCGCTGTCATACGCCGCATCGCTCTTCGGCCTCGAAGCCGCCGTATACCAGGTGAAGATTTCATACGAGCAGAAACCCTACCGTCGCAGCATCATGCAGACCTATGGCGCGCAGGTCACACCCTCGCCATCCATGTCGACCCGTGCCGGTAAAGACATCCTCACGGCCAACCCCAATTGCCAGGGATCGCTCGGCACAGCCATATCCGAAGCCGTGGAACTCGCAAGCACCACCCCGGGCTGCAAATACGCCCTCGGCTCGGTGCTCAGCCACGTCACCCTGCACCAGACCGTGATAGGCCTTGAGGCTGAAAAGCAGATGGAGATGGCCGGCGAGTACCCCGACATGGTGATCGCCTGCTTCGGGGGCGGCTCGAATTTCGGAGGCATATCCTTCCCCTTCATGCGTCACAAGATCGCCGGCGAGGAGGGCAAGAGCCACACACGGTTCATCGCCGCCGAGCCCGCATCATGCCCCAAGCTCACCAAGGGCAAATTCTGCTACGACTTCGGTGATGAGGCCGGATACACCCCCCTGCTGCCCATGTTCTCGCTGGGACACAACTTCCAGCCCGCCAACATACACGCCGGAGGCCTGCGCTATCACGGTGCGGGCGTGATCGTGAGCCAGTTGCTGAAAGACGGCCTTATGGAAGCCGTGGACATCGATCAGCTCGAATCATTTGAGGCCGGATGCCTCTTCGCTCGCGCCGAGGGCATTATCCCCGCTCCTGAATCGTGCCATGCCATAGCAGCCACGATACGCGAAGTGAAGAAACTCGANCCCGGAGAAGAGAAGGTAATCCTGTTCAATCTCTCAGGCCACGGTCTCATCGACATGGCATCCTACGACAAATACCTNGCAGGCGANCTNGTCAANTACTCGGTAAGCGACGANGAGATNGAGCGTAATCTCGCCGANNTCANATAGCGAACAGAGGCCCCCAGGGATAGCTGCCGGGCTTCATNATCACANGTGTGCCTCCGGAGGCCTTCATGGATATCACTCCGGGGGCTATTTCCGTCTCTATCTCCAGCGAGTCCCAGCCCAGGGCGGAAATCACAGCGTAGGCCGTGGCCCCGCCTTCGATCACCAGCCATGCCGGAGCATGCGTCCCGACAAGGCGTGCGGTGAGCCGTGCCATGGTATCGCGCAGATACACGGCGGTGTCATGGCCCGTGCGGTGAGTATGGCTGATAGCAAGTGTGATCGCATGGGTGTGCGAGTATTCACCGCACGCATCATCGATCCACTTATCCGGTGAGCCGCCATCGTATACGCTCAGCGGCATGAAACTGATCGGTGTGCCGCCCACCTCAGGGCGGCTCTGCGTGCTGCCACACACTATTATGATATCATTCCTGTCAAGTCCGACCTCAGCGGCGCCACCAGCTGACGCATCCGGGAAATGATACCGCAGGAATGTCGTGAAAAGATCAGCCGCTCCGGCCATCAGCGTCATCGGNCGAGCCGAGCTCACAGCAGCCTCGATATCGCTCACATCTGTGGCATCGGCAAACCTCACTCCGGCACGTTCGCAATCCGGCAGACGGTCGGCAAGACGTGACGAGAANGCCGGAAATTCCGGATCAAAAGCGAAATCGGTGAGGTGCAGGGCCTTTTCTCCGATATAATAAACACCATCGCGGATCGTGCGCCCTCTCGACGGATTGGCCGGGATGTATAGCGCCGAGCTATACGGCGTTACCTCCATCAATGCCTTCAGCTCGCCCACCACATGCCCGCGCAGCGCCGAATCAGTCTTCTTGAAGATATGCGTCACCTGTGGCATANCGGCGAGCGCCNNCCCCACCCTGCGGCTCTCGGCAGCCGCCTCGGCCNCGGTCATCGAGCGCGTATCAGTGGCAATGACAAACACATCGTGATCGCCGGCACCCGCGCTCTCAAAAGCACCGGCTGTGGACATACACACACGCAGGCCGAGGCTGCGGGCAATACCCGCCACCTCGGCCGCGCCTGTAATGTCATCAGCTATTACCGCGATCATGCCTTGCTGTTGCGGTAGTGGGCCATACGTGTGGCATAATCGATGCTCAGCATCATGGCGTCGTCGCTCGCCACACCCTTGCCGGCCACATCGAATGCAGTGCCGTGGTCGACACTCACACGTATNATAGGCAGACCCAAGGTGATGTTNACACCGTTGGCACTCTCCATCTTGCCGGTNTCCTTATTCCAGTTGAAGGCGCACACCTTCAGAGGTATATGCCCCTGGTCGTGGTACATGGCCACGCAGCCGTCGTATTTGCCGCACTTGGCCTTGGCGAATATCGAATCGGGCGGCACAGGGCCATCCACATTGTAGCCGCGCGCCTTGAGNTCCTCGATGGCNGGGATGATCTCCTCGGCCTCCTCGTAGCCAAACATACCGTTCTCGCTGCTGTGNGGATTGAGTCCGGCGATACCGATACGCGGATTCTCGATGCCGAATTGCCTGCAGGCATCCGCTATCAGCTCGGTCACCTCGATCACTCGGTCTTTCTTCACCAGGTCGCAGGCCTTGCGCAGAGGCACATGGGTGGATACATGGATCACACGGATATTCTCGTCGGCGAGCATCATGGCATATTTCTTGGTGCCGGTGAATGTGGCATATATCTCGGTGTGGCCGTCGTAGTGGTGGCCGGCCAAATTCAAGGCCTCCTTGTTGAGCGGAGCGGTGACCGTGGCATCGACCTCACCGGTCATGGCAAGGTCGATTGCCTTGCGTATGCTCACGAAGGCCGCGTTGCCGCACTGTGGCTGCACCTCGCCGAATCGGAACTGCAACATATCCACACACTTGAGGTCGAGCACATCGATCGTGCCGTATTCAAACAGGGCATCGCCCACATTCTCTACGGCATTGACCTTGAGGTCGAGACCGAGCAGCTTGACGGCCTCACGTATCACGGCTGCATCGCCTGTCACGATCGGGCGGCATTTCTCGTATGTCTCCTTGCGGCTGAGCGACTTCACCACTATCTCGGGGCCAATGCCCGCGGGATCGCCCATTGTTATTGCCAATATTGGTTTCATAATCAATAAAGTGAGTTGTANATATCAGTTGCGTCCTGTTCGGTCACCTGACGCGGATTATTCTTGAGCAGACGCTGCACGTCCATAGCGGCCTTGGCCATGCCNGGCACAGCGCTGCGGGGTATACCTAACTCGGTGAGAGTCTGCGGTATGCCNACAGCCTTNGACANCGCGNANATGAAATCCACACCCNTCTGNGCNGTCTCGTCNTCATCCTTTCCGGGCTCCACGCCGCAGGCNATCGCCACCTCGGCATANCGCTTGGGACATGCCGGACGGTTGAATTTCATCACCGANGGCAGCANTATGGCNTTGGACAATCCGTGAGGTATATGGAATTCACCACCCAACGGATAACTCAGGGCATGCACAGCGGCCGTGTTGACCGGACCGAGCACCATGCCGCCGTACAGCGAGCCGAGCGCGAGAGCCTCGCGGGCCTCCACATCGTTGCCATCGGCCACCGCACGCTCCAGATTGGCCGCGATCAGGCGTATACCCTGCAGGGCGTAGATATCGGCTGCCGGATGCGCGAATTTATTGGTGTAGGCCTCGATGCAATGAGTGAGGGCATCCATGCCGGTATCGGCCGTGACACGCGGTGGCACGCTCATAGTGAAGGCCGGGTCTACGTATGCCGCATCAGCTAAAAGATACGGACTCACTATGCCCTTCTTGAGCTTGTCACGCTCGTCGAGCAGGATCGCGTTGGGCGATACCTCGCTGCCTGTGCCGGCTGTGGTGGGCAGACATGCGAGCCACACTCCCTTGGCCTTGATCAGGCCTGTGCCGAAGCAGTCGGCAGCCTGCTGGTCGCTGTTGATGAACGCGGCCACGAGTTTGGCGACATCCAGCACCGACCCGCCGCCTACGCCCACCACGCTGTCGGCTCCGAACTGACGTGCATCGGCAAGTATCCTCTCGAAATCAGACAGTGAGGGCTCGGCCGTGATGGCCGGAGACAGCGCCACCTCCACGCCGGCGGCACGCAGCGCGTCAAGCGCGGGCTCAAGCATCGGCATGACGGCGGCTGCGGCGAGCACATAGAGGCGTTTGTGGCCCAGCGCCTTGTAATCCTCGACAAAGGTATTGACACATCCGGTGCCAAACACGATTTTCTGCGGTTGCAGCAGAGTGATTTGTTTCATATTGTATCTTGGTAATTGATCGATAAAAAAGTATTAATCGAGAGCCGGCTCTGTCTCCACAGCAGCGGCCTTGGCTTTCTTGCGGTCTTCGAGATAGCCGTGGATGGTGAGCTCNTTGGCNGCGAGCGGNGCCGCAAACAGATAGCTGGCCGCATAGCCNACNACAAGCACTATGATNTGNCTGTAGACACCNAACATNTATTTNTGGTGTGAGAAATTCCAGTCGCCNAAGTCGAGCAGGGTCTCCTTGACACCGGTGCCATGGATATCTACCTTGGTGGATGTGAGTACCGCGTAGGCCGTGAACAGCACCGCGGCGGCGATGCCCACATACAGACCCTTGGCATTGGCCCGCCGACTTAGCAGTCCGAGCAGGAATATGCCGACGATACCGGCCGAGAAGATGGCGTAGAGAGAGAACAGCGCTCCGAGCACACCCTCGCCTCCCCACGAGATATAGAGGATAGCCACACCCACGGCTCCGATACCGCTTATCACCACCATCAGGCGTCCGAAGCGCAACTGCTGGCGGTCGGTGGCATTCTTGTTGTAGCGCAGGTAGTAGTCGTGTACGGCAATGGCCGACAGGCAGTTGAGGTCGGTATCCAGACTGGATATGGCGGCAGCGGCGAGAGCGGCGATTATCAGGCCACGGATACCCACGGGCAGCTCATGGCTGATGAAGTGGGGAAACACCTCGTCGGCCTTGATGCCGTCGGGCAGCGGTGCGGCTCCCGCGCTATGGTAATATGCGAANAGGCATGTGCCGATAAACATGAACATGGCCCAGATAGGCACACTCATCAGCACACCGATATAGGCGGCTTTCTTGGCATCCTTGTCGTTTTTGGCTGTGAGATAGCGCTGCACGATGGTCTGGTCGGTGCCGTATTTCTGCAGGGCGTAGAATACGCCGTTGAGCACCATCACCACGAAGGTAAGTTCGGTGAAATCCCAGATATACGGGCCGAAGTCTATCTTGTTGTTCTCGGTGGCGATACGCATCACCTCACCGGGCCCCCCCTCGGGCAGGAAGAGCAGAAGCACCACGCATATCACGCCCCCGCCGATGAGCAGACCGCCCTGCGCCACATCCATCCACACGATAGCCTCCATACCGCCCAGCAGCGTCAGGAATATGATGGTGATACCGAGCACTATCACTATGGCGTAGATATTCAGGTCAAGAAAGGTGGAGAGGGCCATCGACACCAGGAAGAACACGGTGCCGGCCTTGGAGAAGTGGCCCAGGGTGAAGGCAAAAGAGCTGTACATGCGTGCGAATACGCCGAAGCGGCGCTCGAAATACTCGTATGTCGACAGCTTCACGACCTTGCGGAAGAGGGGCACGATGACACCGATAAGCGCCAGCAGTACAATCGGCACCATCAGTCCCTGCACGAGCAGGATCCAGTTGTCGGCGTATGCCGCGCCGGGATAAGCCAGGAAGGTAACGCTCGATATCAGCGTAGCGAATATCGACATGCCCACAGCCCATGCAGGTATCTTGCCGCCAGCCGCGAAATATGTCGATGTGTCTTTCTGGCGGCGGGCAAAATAGAGGCCCGCACCGATAGCGGCGGCTATCGACAGAAATACAATCAGATAGTCAATCCAGTGTATGTCATTCATTTCTTTTCAGATTTTATATTAGTTTATCGGGGTATTCCCTCATGCTTTCAGTGCATCCACGACGGTCTGTTTTTCATCGTCGCTGAGCGGAGTGAGGGGCATCAGCATACCGATGCCGCACAGGCCCTTGGTCTGCATCATCACCTTCAGGGCCGCCAGCGACTGGCCCAGAGTGCGTCCGGCCTGGTATATCTTCGCTATTTCGTTAGTCTCCTGCTGCAGGCGCTCGGCTGTGGCAGTATCGCCCTTCACGGCTGCATCGTATAGCTCGGCGAACATCTCGGGCACATAGTTGCCGGTGCTGGGCACAATGCCGTCTCCGCCCATCGCGAGCGACGCCGCCGACTGGGCCGCCCATCCGCAGAAGTAAGCGAAGTCCTCACGGCCGGCCGAGATGGCGATGCACTGCCGC
>WFLX010011867.1_pt1 | contig 28864 bp, 28 predicted proteins | sample 4967041 | NCBI WGS metagenome assembly WFLX01 (sample SAMN12857096, study PRJNA449069) | gut metagenome | isolation source: stool from male and female vole | host: Microtus ochrogaster | place: USA:Florida | collected 2017
CAATTCATGACCGAATCGACCCATGCTTCCATGCCGAGGCTATCTGCTCGGCTGAGGAATGTGCGCGAAGCGGCTCCGTGTATCTTCTGAGAGAAAAACATCATCCCTGCTGCCATGAGCAGCAGGATGACGGTGTGTCTGATTATATGCAAGTGAGTTCTGATATTGATGTGATTATGCGATTATTTAATCCAGACGGCACGATCGTCGAGTCGGGAGGAAACTGTTTTGCCCTGAGCGGTCAGTTCCTGAACGTATTCGATCATCATGTCGCGCAACAGGATTCCCGTATTGTTCTGCTCGCCTTTTAAGAGAGCGCCCATACCGCCGTTGCCGTCGGCAAGGTAATCGATGGTGGCGATCCAGTATTTCTTATTCGGTTGGATGGGGCTGCCGTTGACGAGAATCTTCGATGCAGTCGTTTTGCCGTTTGCGTCGGTGGTGAGAGTGACCTGACATCCCGACAGGGCCTCCAATCCTTTGCCGGCAAGACTTTGAATCAGATCTGAGAGGTATTCTCCTTTCAATTCGATCAGATCCAGTGTATTTTCGAACGGATAGACTTTGTAGAGGTCGCCGAGGGTGACATCGCCGCGGTTGATGGTGGCGCGAAGTCCGCCGTTGTTCATGATGCCGACGGCAACCGGCTTGCCGAGTACTTTGGAACCCATATGCCTAAGGGCATCGGCCGTGAAGTTGCCGAGTAGGCTCTGTGGTCTGGCCTTATCCATCGATTCGGGAGCATATCCGATCTTGTTCTGCATCTTGGCGGTGAGCTGTTCACGGTAGGGTGCGACGAGTTCCGCCATTTTTTCACCCCGGCCGGTGAGGTCGAGAGAGTCGGGATAGAGTTTGTAGCAGGCAATGCTTTTAACCTTCCAGCGGGAACTGCTTTCGGGGTCGGTATTGGCCTGCATCTGGATATCGATGGCACCCATGGGGTTGATTTTGCCGCCGGTCTGGGTAATCATGACCGGAAGGGAGTCAGCGTTCAAGGCTTCATATCCGTGTTCGATGTTGGTGTGGGAATGGCCTCCGATGATGAGATCCACGTTTCTGGTGGCGCGTACGATACGGCGGTCGCCCCAGTCGTCGGTGTCGTTATAGCCTTCATGAGAAAGGAGGATGACGAGATCGCAACCCTGCGATTTCAGATCGGCGGCTACCCGATTGACGGCTTCGATGGGATCGATATAAGTGATACCGTTATAGTTTTTCCTGAAAATCATTCCCTCCGGATCGCAGGTGATACCCAGAAGTCCGATTTTGATTCCGTTGCGCTGAAGGATCATGGACTCTTTGACATAAGGCTCGAGGGCAGTTCCGAGGCAGTCGTAGTTGCTGCAGATATATTGGAACTCGGCCTGTTTTGCCATATTGACAAGGAAGTCGATGCCGTTGTCAAATTCGTGATTGCCGAATGTGGCGGCAGACAATCCCTGGGCGTTCATGGCCTTTATTTCCAGCTCGCCTTTATAAATATTAAAATACGGGGAACCCTGAACCATGTCGCCGCCGTCGAGATAAAGAAGTGTGGAGTCGGTTTCACGCATCGCTTCGAGAATGGCGGCACGCTGTATGACACCGCCTGCACCGGGGTTGTACTTGTCGTTGTCCGGGGCCGGATCTATCTGGCTGTGGGTGTCGTTGGTATGGATAATCAGCAGGTGCGGAGCCTGTTCTTGCCGGCAGGCCGTCAGTGAAAATAGAAGAACGGCAGCGTAGAAAAGCATGCCTAAAAAAGATTTCTTCATGATCAGTATATATTTATTAAAATGATTATATGCGGAAATGTCTCCCTTGACGGGGCAAAAATACGAATTTTTTTTGATATGGCAGGCGACGAGGTCGGTGATTGTTGAAAATCTTCAGAATCGTATGCCAATGGACATTTTGCATTTTACTTCGTTATTTTGGAGCTTTAATTTATCTTCGGATCCCAGTTCGGAGAGTGTGTAGACGAGGTTAAACCCCGCAAAATATCTGGACCAGGAATAGGTGGCGGCAGTACGCAGGACAAGGAATATATCGAGCGGCCGTTTGACGATCGTTTCCTTGCCGGCGTCTTGATAGAGAACGTGATTGTTGCGCCAGCATATCAGTGTGGGGAGTGCCGAAAGATGGAGAATCCATTGCCGATGAGGTACCCAGTTGTGGGCATAGCCTGCGCAGAGACCGCCATAACGGGTATGGANACCCCGGATGCCGTGGCGGGCGATGGGATGCAGTTCGGTATCTTTGATTTTTAGCCTGCCGTTGTAATAATTGAGACCGAAAATAAGGCTGCCGCANCTTTTTTTCTGGATCGTCTGGTGATAGAAGGCAGACGAAAAAGAAAATTGCCGGTGATTAAGAACATAGTATCCGTTGAAAAACAGATAGCGTTGGCTGACGGCGCCGAGATCGATTTCTTCCGGNGAGGTGTCGTCGATGTTTTCGCCGGAAAAACTTCGGGCTTTGTGATAAATGATTTCGCCGCCGAATGCATCGCCGTACATNTCGAAGTCCCATTCTACATCGGACTGGTGGGNCGGATTGATTGTCACCGAGGCTGAGAGGCACCGATAGCTGGTGCATAGGCTGAAAGATTCGGCATCCTTGGATTCGATTTCATAATTCAGTTTTCTGCCGGANGGGTCTTTTCCTTTCATGGAAATACCCGATTGGGCTAATTTGGTCTGGAAACTGACGAGCCATGGAGTTCCCGGACGGGTGATGAAGGCGGTATCCTGATTGATAGTGTCGAATTTGTCCAGAATACGGTTGAATTTCTGCCAGGAGGTCTCTCCGGCTGTGCAGCAAAGNGGAAAAAGGAAGATAACAGTGACCGCGGTAACAAATGAAAAGGCGTGTAGTCTATGGATGACNGTCGCAGNCTGACCGTTGTGGGGTGAGACTGGGAAGATGCCCGAATCGTAGGTTCTGGAATGGCCGCGCAGGGTNTGGGAGGCNCTTGCCGAGGTGCGGTGACGGGTGTTCATAGTATTGATGACGGTTGCGGCGGTGCCGGTTATACGAATAATTCTTTAAGAACCTCTATCGACCGGATTTCTCCCATTTCCGGAAGATGGATCTTGAGATAAAGCAGAAGTGTGTCGGTCAACCGGTTCCTTTGTTCCCGGTTCAAGGCGACGTGTTGCATATCGGAGAACCCGACCTGCAGCATCCGGTGAAAATGGTGGGCCGATTCGGCGGTAAGATAGTGCGGATGGCCGATGGGAGCGAATGTGAAGACCCCTTCACGGATATCGAATCTGGCTCCGGCATCATACGTATCCGTGTCGATACGAAATCCGAGCAGGTGACAAAGCCGGATGAAGAAGACGAGGTGAAAATTGGCGCTTCCGGTGTCGGTCAGCTCGAGTAATTCGATACTTTGACAAATGAAACGGAAAAGTTCGGGATTGCTCTCCTCCTCGCGGATGACTTTGTCTAAAAGTTCTGCCATGAAAAGGCATTGGGCGGCCTTGACCGGATTGCCCATGATAAAGGTATAGGGTGACGAGAGCATGCGCATTTCGCTGATTTTCTGTATTTCATTGCCGGGACGATGTTCCACGTTCATGTCGAGGAGGGTCATGGGGGCCAGCATCATGCGCTCTGCTGCCTGACGTTTGGAGCGGCGCAGGGTGGTCCGGTAGGTGACTTTTCCGAACTGCTCGGTATATATGTGCAGAAATAGCGTGTTATCGTTATACAGAACGGTACTTAATAGGATTCCGGAGGTTTTATCTAACATGGCCGACTATGATAATTGAGTATGGTGAAGACTTTCGGCAGCAAAACTAATTAAAAAAGCGGGAAAAAAGCGATAAATGATGAAAAAAAATAAATAAAAATTTGTGAGAAAACAAAAAGTACTTATCTTTGCACCCGCAAATCTGAGGAATAGCAATGTTCCCGATGTGTGGCCGGTCCATTCGTCTATCGGTTAGGACGAGAGATTTTCATTCTCTAAAGAGCAGTTCGACTCTGCTATGGACTACACAATGACGTTCAGCCTTGAGTTGGCGTCGCGTATTCTAAATGTAAACATATTATTATATAAAAAATAACGATGGCAAATCACAAATCATCAAAAAAGAGAATCAGGCAGACCGTTGTTCGTAACATGAGCAACCGTTACTATGGAAAGACTGCCCGCAATGCTGTTCGCAAATTGCGTGCTACCACTGATAAGGCCGTAGCTATTGAGATGTTGCCGAAAGTGACTTCTATGCTCGATAAGTTGGCTAAAAGGAATATCATTCACGCAAACAAGGCTGCTAATTTGAAGTCTAAGTTGGCTATTTATGTGAACAAGATTGCCTGATCGCCTGTCGCGTCAGTCTTATTTTATGGTCTGAAGATTTATCCTCACTCCCATTAGGGATGTGGGGATTTTTTCTGAAAAGAACTTTGTGGTTTCAAGAAAAAAAACTATCTTTGCAAAGTTTTAGACAATCCATAATTATGTCAGAAAATCAAAACAGTTATTCGGCCGATAGCATTCAGGTGCTTGAAGGTCTGGAGGCAGTGCGGAAACGTCCTGCCATGTATATTGGAGACATTAGTGATAAAGGTCTGCACCATTTGGTCTATGAAGTGGTGGATAATTCCATAGACGAGGCTCTGGCCGGTTACGCTACGCATATCGAGGTAACAATTCTGAAAGATAATTCGATCAAGGTTGTCGACAACGGACGCGGAATTCCGGTGGATTATCATGAAAAGGAACAAAAGTCGGCTCTCGAGGTCGTTCTGACGGTGCTTCATGCCGGCGGTAAGTTCGACAAGGGAACATATAAGGTTTCCGGTGGTCTGCACGGCGTGGGTGTTTCCTGTGTGAATGCGCTGTCCGATTATTTATGTGCCGAAGTACGCCGCCAGGGACGTGTCTATCGTCAGGAATATGCCTATGGAAAGCCTACGACCGAAGTCAAGGTAGTCGGCGATACGGATGAAACCGGTACTACCGTGATTTTCCATCCGGATGCTACGATTTTTACCTCTACTGTCTATCAGTATGACATCTTGGCTTCCCGTTTGCGGGATCTTGCCTATCTGAATGCNGGCATTCATCTGACGTTGAGCGACGAACGCGAGACGTTGGAGGACGGATCTTTCAGAAAAGATGTTTTCTATTCGACGGAAGGTCTTAACGAATTTGTGAAATGGCTGGATGAAAGCCGTGAACACCTCATCCCGGATATTATCCATCTCAACAAGGAAAGCAACGGCGTTCCCGTGGAGGTGGCAATGACCTACAATACCNCTTACAGCGAGACCATCTACACATTCGTCAATAATANCAATACGNACGAAGGCNGAACTCATCTGGAGGGCTTCCGTTATGCTCTGACCTCTACNCTNAAAGAGTATGCGACCAACGAAAANTTGCTGGAAAAGGCGAAAGTGGAGGTGAAGGCCGACGACTTCCGAGAGGGTNTGACTGCCGTTATTTCCGTAAAGGTTGCCGAACCTCAGTTTGAGGGTCAGACGAAGACCCGTCTCGGTAACGTTGAGGTGCGTCCTGCTGTGAGCCAGGCCGTTTCTTCCGCATTGAGAAATTACCTGGAAGAACATCCGAAAGAGGCCCGTATGATTGTCGAAAAGGTAATTCTTGCCGCTCAGGCTCGTATTGCGGCCCGCAAGGCCCGCGAGGCGGTACAGAAGAAGACATCGCTCACTGGCGGCGGATTGCCTGGAAAGTTGGCCGATTGTTCTTCCCGCTATGCGGAAGAGTGTGAAATTTTCCTCGTCGAGGGTGACTCGGCCGGCGGTACGGCCAAACAGGGTCGCGACCGTAATTTCCAGGCCATTTTACCGTTGCGAGGCAAGATTTTGAATGTCGAAAAGGTGTTGGTACATAAAATGCTGGACAGCGAGGAGATTCAGAACATGTTCCGTGCTTTCCGCGTCAGCCTGCGGGAGGACAAGACGTTGGATATTTCCAATCTTCGCTATCATAAGGTGATCATCATGACCGATGCCGATGTCGACGGTGAGCACATTGCCACTTTGCTTCTGACGCTTTTCTTCCGCTATATGCGTCCGCTGATCGAAGAGGGCTTTGTTTATATCGCCCAGGCTCCGCTTTACCGTTGCACCAAAGGTAAGATCAGTGAATATTGTTGGACCGATGACGACAGAGACCGTTTCTTGATGAAATACGGAAATGGGGAAGAGAATGGTGGCAATGGTATCAAGATCCAGCGATACAAAGGTTTGGGTGAAATGAATGCCGAGCAGTTGTGGGATACCACCATGGACCCTGAACACCGTCATCTCAAGCGGGTGGCTATTGAGGATNCTATCNGTGCCGATCANACCTTCTCCATGNTGATGNGNGAGGATGTCNCNCCTCGTCGCGAGTTTATCGACGCTCACGCTACCTATGCCGATATCGATGCTTAAGGTTTNCGGTAAGTAGANTTTATTATAAAATTCCCTGTTTTATCGATGCCTCAGGAAAATGAGGGGCAGATAAAGCAGGGAATTGTTATTTTGGGGATATGGCAGTGGGAGCGAGGNTATGAAATNTGATTACNCTCTGCTTGGAAGAATGNGCTTTGCAGAAGGAGTCGCTTTCTTTCCGCTTTGAGAAGGGATATCGGAGCGAGGCGGGAGGGCAGATTTAACGGTCGATATCGATAACTTTAAAGTGGCGGTTAAAGGTGATCTCGACGCCGTTGTCCAGTTCGATTTCATATTCTCCCCTTTTTTGTTTTTCGATATNCGTAATCTTGTTTTGAGGATATTGTTGGCGTACATAGTCCAGAATTTCAGCAGGGACGATGGCTTCCGGAATGCCGAGGGTGGCATTGCTGTTGATTTCTTTCCATTCTCCTTGTCGGTCGAATTCTATTTCGATACCGTTCTCAAGCCAGACCGTATAGCCTTTTTTCTTATAATCCGACTCTTCTGCGGCCTGGCGTATGCCGGTCGAAGGAAAGTGTTTCTGGATAAAAGTGGTGGCGCTGAGAGGAAGTCTGGAGTTCTCTATGGTTTTGTTGTGGTCGGAGAATGCCCATGCGATACATCCGAGAAACAACGTCAGAAAAAGAAAAATACGTTTCATATTGGAATGTTTTGTTTTCCTAATAGAAACGTATTTTATGTGGGATTTTGTTCAAAAAATCTTTTGCAAACCGCTTTATCCGCGACGGATCCGGATTTTCAGGGCGTTGGGAATCTCTTGGTCACTGACAAGGACGAGGTAACCGCCGCCGCCGGCGCCGGAAAGCTTCCATCCGATGGCTTGGGATTTGTAGCGATCGATTTGTTCGCGGATTTCGGCCGGCGCTGTATTCGGGAAAAGACGGACTTGGGCGTCAAAACAATCGCGGATACTTTTTCCGAATGCTTCATAGTCGCAGGCCTGTACCGCTTCCCAGCAGTCATCTGCAGCTTTGGCAAGGTCTTTGACCGCTTCAANATGGATGTTCTTTCCTTCATAGGGAGAATAGCCTGAAACGCGACGGTCGAGAGGTATAAGCCAGAGATGATCTTCTATGAATTTCAGGATACGCTCGTCATTGGGGATGGAGGTGATTTTTTCAGGCCAGNANTNGNCATTATNGNTGAGCCNGTTGACNCCTGGCATAACGATACCGATGNAATCCTGTGACCCACTGATATATTTCGATCCCGGAGGGTTCTCATAACAGAAGAGGGTCTTGGCCAAGGTCTCTTTGTCGCCTTCNGGTATGTCGGTGTGCCAAAGTTCTATCGCTTTCTTACGCGAAGAGGTGCTCATGCCGCTCCTATCGTTGAAATCGTAGTCCGGCTCTATGCTGATGGTGATTACGGCTCCCGGATGCAACTCACTGACCCATGGTTGGTCGAGCCAGCCGCCAGCGAGGTCGATTCGATAGGGTATCATGCACTCCTGGCGCAAAGCGGTGGTGCTCCTGACCGGCAGACCCTCGTGCGGCAGCCGTTTAGAGACCACATATTCTATGCCCAGTTGTTTACACAATTGTTCTTTGGCCGGTGATGCTCCGTCACTGTTCACAAAGAAAATATCGGGCATCAATTCTTTAAGGTCTTCAAGGAAATCGAGCGTTCCGCTACCTCTGTTGATCCATGCTTTCTTTACCATTTTTAGGGCGGAGACCATATACAGACGTTCAGCGTCCGTATTGATTGTTTTACGGTTTTTCAGTTCCTGAATGGTCTTGTCCGAACCGATGCCGACGTATAAATCTCCTAATTGGGCTGCTTCATAAAAGAAAGCGACATGTCCGCTGTGAAGCATATCGTAGCAACCGCTGACAAATACTTTTTTAGCCATTTGTGATATTAGATAATATTTTTGCGTGAGGACCGATCGTGTTGTCGGCTACCTTGCAATTGTTGATTGAATACTTTAAAAGAAAAGTGTAGCAGGCTTATGAGCCGGGTTCTGTCCTTGTTGCCAAGTGTCTGTCATTAATCTCGATTCCTTGTCGCCAAGAAACTCTAGCAATCTACCCCCCGGCATCGGGCGGACAACCCTATAGCGCCGGTATACATGATCTTACAACCCATGGTGCGTACTGACCGGAATATGTTGCCATTCCCGCGGTGAGCTCTTACCTCACCTTTTCACCCTTACCTGCCGGCGGAATTTTGGAAATGCCGTGGCGGGCGGTTATTCTCTGTTACGTTCACTGGCCGTCGCCGACCACTTCCCGTTAGGAAGCATGGTGTCCTGCGTTGCCCGGACTTTCCTCCCGCATTGTTATGCGAGCGACAGACCGGCCTGCTACACATCTGCAAAGATACGCATTATTATTGTGCCGGCCATTTACTTGGGTTATTTTTCTTTATTTTTTCTCTGTAGAAGGATTTTATCGAGTATGAGAGATCGGATTTTTCATGATTTTTTCATCCCTATTAGGGTAGTTGGCCTGTTAAGGTGTCATAAAAGCGTTAATCTTTGAATGTTTTGTGTTAAAAATNAATCNGTAATTAACATAATGTTTATGATAGTGCTTAATTTTGCAGCGTCGATCACCGCATAAGAATGTCGAGGCTGTTTCGATTTTTTTTGCGGTGCTGTATAAATTAGACTGAATAAACAGCAGATAAAAGTTATTTGTTAAACACAAAGTAAACGATTATATATATGAAAACAATGAAAGACAAAATTAAAATGCTTATCGTCATGGTTTTGGTTGGACTCGGAACCTCTGCCATAACTTATCTTTTCATGTCGCGCTATGAGATCGTAGATGGTGGCAGAACCGTTGCCATTACCGATGGTAATGCCACGAAAGTAGGTTTTGCCCCGACTGTCAATCGCTCTTCCGTAACGGAGAATGATTTTACCGAGGCCGCCGAAAAGACGGTCAATGCCGTAGTCGGTGTAAAGAGCACCCAGCAAGTGCAGCAACAGGTCATGAGCGATCCTTTCTTCGATTTGTTTTTCGGATATCGCGGACAGCAGCAACAACCTAAGGCCAAGGAGGGATATGGCTCCGGAGTCATTATCAGNAGTGACGGATATATTGTGACAAACAATCATGTCATTGATGATGCCGATGAAATTCAGGTGACATTGAATGACCAGCGCCAGTTTGATGCCGTATTGGTCGGTACGGATCCCGCCACCGATATTGCACTCCTGAAAGTGGATGCAACAGATCTTCCGACTATTCCGTTCGGTGCCAGCGATGATTTGAAAATCGGCGAATGGGTGCTGGCCGTAGGTAACCCGTTTATGTTGAATTCNACTGTGACTGCCGGCATTGTCAGCGCCAAGGCACGGGCCCTGGGGCTGCAGCAGGTCGGTGGTCGGCTCGGCATTGAATCGTTCATCCAGACCGATGCCGCTGTGAATCCCGGTAATAGCGGAGGTGCATTGGTGAATACTGCAGGTGAGTTGGTTGGAATAAACACCGCCATTTATTCTCAAACGGGTAACTATGCCGGCTATTCGTTCGCTGTGCCAAGCAGTATCGTTAGCAAAGTTGTGACAGACCTTCGTCAGTATGGTACCGTGCAGCGCGCGGTTCTGGGTATCAGCATTCGTGATGTCAATGCCGATCTGGCCAAGGAAAAAGAGCTCTCCGTTACCGATGGNGTTTATATCGAGGAGGTCAGCGACGGCAGTGCGGCTGCTGAAGCCGGNATCAAGAAAGGTGATGTCATCTCTGCTATCAATCAGGTATCTGTAAAAAATGTAGCCCAGTTGCAGGAACAGGTGGCCCGGTTCCGTCCGGGAGACAAGATCCAGGTCTCATTCATTCGTGANGGGAAAAAACGGACGGTCGACGTGGTCCTGAAGAATGCGCAGGGCAATACTGAAATGATTACCAAGAAGNGAATAGACTATCTGGGTGCCACTTTCCAGGATCTTACCTCTAAAGAGTTGTCGCAGTACGGTGTTCGGAACGGCGTTATGGTCAAGTCGGTAGAGCGTGGNGGTCTGTTCAGTCGCAGCGGCATCCGTGAGAAGTTCGTTATCGTCAAAATCAACGACATTTCCATCAAGAGCGAAAAAGACATAGAGAAAGTCTATGATTCTCTGACCTCAGATCGTGGCGGTGATGACGAACCGGTAATGTTCATCGTCGGTGTCTATCCGAATGGTAAGACCGCTTATTATGCTGTCGATCTNAGNCGGTGATGGGAGTCTGACCTGTGTGCGGCGGGTGTATTTTAATAAAATGGTCGTGTTTTGAAAAAAACACGACCATTTATGCAATAAACAGAGAGTTAATTTGTTATATTAACGAAAGGATTATATCTTTGCATATACCAATAAAATATAAGTCGTATGCGTCAACTAAAAATAACAAGATCGATTACGAATCGCGAGAGCGCCTCGCTTGATAAGTACCTGCAGGAAATCGGCCGTGAGGAGCTGATAACTGTCGAAGAGGAGGTCGAGCTGGCCCAGCGTATCCGGCGTGGAGACCGTCGTGCCCTGGAAAAGCTGACGCGCGCCAATTTGCGGTTTGTCGTTTCGGTGGCGAAGCAGTATCAGAATCAGGGACTCAGTCTGCCGGATCTTATCAATGAAGGTAATCTGGGGCTTATCAAAGCTGCGGAGAAGTTTGACGAGACGCGCGGTTTCAAATTCATATCGTATGCGGTGTGGTGGATNCNTNAGTNNATTCTACAGGCTTTGGCCGAGCAGGCCCGCATAGTCCGGTTGCCGCTGAATCAGGTAGGGTCGCTCAATAAAATCAGCAAGGCATTCTCTCGCTTCGAGCAGGAGAACGAACGCCGTCCCTCGGCAGAGGAGTTGGCGGAGTCGCTGGATCTTCCGGTCGAAAAGGTGGCCGATACGATGAAAGTTTCAGGGCGTCATGTTTCGGTCGATGCACCTTTTGCTGACGGGGACGACAACAGCCTGCTCGATGTGCTGGAAAATGCCGACAGTCCTGTTGCCGACCGTTCGCTGATTGACGAATCGTTGTCGCAGGAGGTGGAACGGGCATTGGGGCAGCTGTCTGAACGGGAGCAGAAGGTCGTTAAAATGTTTTTCGGTATCGACGGACATGAGATGACTCTGGAGGAAATCGGTATCAAAATGGGGCTGACTCGTGAGCGGGTGCGCCAGATAAAGGAAAAGGCCATCCGCAAACTGCGTGGTGCCCGGAAAAACTGGCTGCTGAAAAGCTATTTAGGCTGACGATATCTGTCAAAGCACACTTTTTGCCGTTTCGGATAAAAATAACAAAGGTTCCGCCATGTGACGGAACCTTGATTATTTATGAAAAATGGAGTATTTCCCGAATTTATTTCTTGCGATTGCCGTAGCGGCTCAAGAACTTGTCTACGCGACCAGCCGTATCGACGAGTTTGTGCTTGCCGGTGTAGAACGGGTGAGAAGCGCTGGTGATTTCAAGCTTTACCAACGGATAGGTTTCACCATCGATTTCGATAGTGTCCTTAGTGTTGGCCGTTGAACGGGAAAAGAACGTTACGTCGTTAGACATATCTTTGAAAACGACGGTACGGTAATTGTCTGGATGAATACCTTTTTTCATTTTGTTTATTGTTTTATGCAATACCTTTCATCAAGCGGCGCGAGGGGCGGTAAATTCCTTTTGTACGCTGTCAATAGGAGTATGCGTTATTAAATTCACGGGTGCAAAGATAACGCTTTTTTTGTTTTTACGAATTCTTTTGGTGAAATTATTTTTATTTTTTACCGATTTNCCATTATAAANACTTTTGAGGGCCTTANAAATGCTCNATNTGTNCCTTTTCCCACTGTAGTTTTTCGGTGTCGTAAGGTTTCCGCTCTTCAGCAGGATGTCCGATGGCGATTACGGCCAGAACCCGATATTGCTCAGGGATTTCGAGGAGGTNGCGGACGTTATATTCGGCCGGCGTACNGTTTGCNTCATAGCGCTCTTTCATCTGTATCCAGCAGGAACCCAATCCCAGNTCGCTNCATTGCAGCTGTATGAGGATAGAGGCGATGCTGAGGTNCTCTACCCANGTATCGGANTCATCCGNNTCGGCGATGACGGCGNTAGCGATGGCCGCTCCNGCGATAGGNGCCGCTCCGNCCTCCTTGGCGGTTGAAAGGGCCTGCAATTTATTCTTATCTTCNACGACGATGAATTGCCACGGGTTGCGTCGCTTGCCTGCTGGCGACATCAGGGCGGCCTCNAGAATGGTCCTGACTTGTTCCGGGTCGAGCGGTTGGCCCGTATATTGGCGAATACTNCGCCGGTGTATTAGAAGATCGTGAAATGATTGCATCGTATTTTCTGTTTTAGGGTTCGCACGGCAAAGGTAGTGAAAAAATGCCATATCTTGCCGCTTGCCGCGCAATAATTGCCGGGAATTTTCTCCTGTCGGCCGTTTGCGGTGACGATGNGGACCGGATTTTNACCGTTTGTCCTTACCGNNCGATNCCGGTAANNACAAACGGTGAAATGAAAATGCGGNCTGACAGCATATATTATTCTATCTGTAGGGATTTCAATATAAGCATATTGGCTTTGTCTACCCCNGAGGTGTCCAATGAGGCAAGATAGATTTGCGTGGTNTTTTCCGAATTGTGCCCCATCGCTTCGCTGATGGTGGCNAGCGATATGTTTTTGCTCTTTGCTATGCTGGCCCATGCGTGCCGGGCCACATAGGCTGTCAGAGGTATCGGCAAATTCAGCAGTTGCCCGATCTTTTTCAGTTTGTGGTTGATAAGATGGGCGGCGCTCAGATACTGAGTCCTTTCGCAGGTGTCGGTATTTCTGATCAGGGGGAGCATATACGGTGTTTTTTTCGTGTCGTATTTGGCGACGATTTTCTGCATAGGTTTCTCCCATTTGATATTCAGTTGACGATGGGTTTTCTGCCGTCGGTATGACAATATGCCCATCTGGAGATCCTTTTTCTTGAGAAAGGCCATGTCTATGAACGACATGCCGCGGGTATAAAACGAAAACATGAAGATATCCCGGGCCAGGTCGAGATCGGGTCGTTGGGTCAGATCCAGATCCCGGATCTTGCGGATGACACTCAGTGACACTGCCCGTTTGCGGGTTTTGCCGATACCGGTATAGACATACCTGAAGGGATTTTTCTGGACCGTCAGTTCCTTTTCTACGGCGCGGTTGTAGATGGCCCGTAGATTTCTCATATAAAAAGAGGTGGTGTTGGAGCATATTCCCTTTTTTTTTCAGATAGGTTTCATACTCTATCATCATCGTGGAATCTATGTCATCCAACAGGATTTCATCGTCGCCGCAAAAACGGATGAAGCTGTTGCGCACCGTTGTGTAGGTTTCGGCCGTACGCTCTTTGCGAACCCCTCTTAATTGGATGATGAGGTTATCGGTGAAGGAGGCCAGGCTTTCCGATTTGCTTTTAAGGAAAGTGTTCACCACCTGTTCGGCTGTAAAGTTTTTATTTATGCACCCCAGTCTGACGATGATGTTTTCCAATCGGTTCTTGTCCTTCTCCAGCTGTCCTTGCAGCGCCAGCAGGTAAGCTTCCCGGTCTTCATTCATACCCGGTTGCAATCTTACTTCCGATTTGTTTTTGTCCCATTCTCCCGGATACAGCTTCAGACCTGCATTTATCTGCCTTACCATCCGGTTGTGAATCACCTGAAAAAATAATGTGCCCTCTTTCTGTTTGACCGTAGAGGCACGGAATTTGATTTTGATTGTTGCCATATAAAATATTTTGATTATAGGGAAGATACGGCAAAGATCGCTTTATGAGGTGTTGGCCTGGTGGGAAGACGTGCGAATCCTGTTGTTTTTGTTTCCGTTGTCTGTTTATTTTGCATGTGGACCGTGTCGGAGGCGATCGCCGGAGATAGTATTGGAGCTATTTCCGGCCGATACGGATGGGGTACGCAGTGCCTATGAGGTGATTCCGGCAACGCCCCGGCCGCTTCTAATCTTTTTGTCGGTGGTTCCTGCCACCGGTTTTCCGGATTTCATTCTGGATGAAGTGATTCGCAAAAAAATTGGAGCGGCGAATCCTTTGTGTATGCACCTGTTTTTATTCCGCGAGACGGTTCCCATGGCATATTTTTCCGTTCCGTGATTCTGTATGGATATAAATATTTAATTTTAGGTGCAATTTTCAGAAATTTTTCCTACTTTTGCAATTGGAATGGTACTTTGTGTGCTGCCGGTTCGGCCACCGACACTATTCCATCAACTGAAGTATAACTTTTAAATTGTAAGAATTAAGAAACAGACATTAAGAATGAAACGCAAAGGAAAACCGCTGCTCTAAGAGCTGCATTCCGCAGGTGAGATTTTAGTAAAACAAATTAACAAACTGAAAAAGCGTTTCCATTCGGAACTTGAAAATATAGATATTGAGCTTTTGGCTCTTGTTCTCTACTTCGAAATTACCGCCAATTATTTCTCACGGGAACAGGCAGACTGAAAGTTCACGCTTGTAGGGCGTGAACTATTCTGTGCTTGTTGTGAGAATTGGTCACTTGGCGGTAACCACGAAGTAAACAAGCGAAAGAATGGTTACACGCCTTTTCCATTTTATGAAAAAAGAAATGAAAACAAAAAAATTATTATTCGGTTTATTGATGTTTGTAACGTCGGCAGTGTTTCTGGTGGGCTGTGATGATTGTGTTCCGGATCCTAAAATAGTTGTATTGTCTGTTTATTTCAATAAAGATGGAGAAATCATCTCTGAGGTGAAGCCAGATGAGGCTATTTTTGTTGATGATATGGTAAAAGTATGTATCGATAAAGATCCTGGGATCGAGATTGGAACGGTCGATTTATCCTTTGATGGGGATAACGAGGTCATTGAAGAGTTCCCCTATGTCTATAAAAAAATGATGACAACCGAGGGGATGCATACGATCATTGTTGATGCAAGTACTCTGACTGCTGACCCAGGTAATGTTACAATTGCTTCTCGTACTTTCATGCGCATCTTTTATGTAAATAAACGATGAAAAAGTATTTGATTGCTCTTAAGTGGGGATTGGTAATCCTTCTGTGGATTGTGTCCCTTTTGTTTGGTTGGCGGGTGCATTTATGGCTTGGTTATATGTGCGGGGATCTGTGCATTCCGGTCCTTGTTGGGCTGGTTTCTTTTTCTGTGCTGGTGTATGGCTATAGAGATGACCGAATTTGCAGTTTCTTGTTGTTAAGGTTCGCAATCTGTAAAAATGAGCGCAAACAGCAAGGAGAAGAAGGTATCTTAAAAGAATTACCGGTCACATTCGTCCGTAAAGGATGTGGCCGGTAATATGTATCCGGTTNTGAGGGTGTGGAAGGAGGAGTATCTGAACGATTTTGCAGNAAAAACAGGCCCGGGGATATTCGTATCTTCAGTTTTCAGAGGTCATTCTCCCTCTCGAACGCCTCGCGATGCCGGACGATGCTCTGCATGTTGTTTAAAGCCCATTCGGTGAGCTGATGAATAAGCGGAACGAGAGATTGCCCTATCTCCGTCAGCCGGTATTCCACCTTGGGCGGAACGACCGGATATATCTTGCGCGCAACTAAGGCGTCCGCTTCCAACGTTTTCAGTGTGCCCGACAGCATGCGGGAGGAAATATCCGGTATCAGCTGACACAATTCGTTGAAGCGTACCTTCTCATGTTCGCTTAGTACCAGTATGACCAGTAGGGACCATTTATTGCCGAAGCGAGAGATGACATTCCGGATGGGGCAGATTTCTACGACGGAGTTCTTAGGCTCTTTTTTTATCATAACTAACCATTTTAAAGTAACTTTTGCGGGCGAAGTTAATCATTAGGTGCCGATAAGCGTCTGTACAGGTGTATATTTTAAATATTTTAACGTTATTGTAATCTTCTGATATCCTGCAAAAGCGAGGAAATGGTTACTAAGGTACACCGGTGTTATCTCTTGACTGCAGTGGGACGCAATGTTATCTTTGCAATGTCAAAATAAAAACATTTATACATAACCCATAACAATAAAGAAGAAGATGAAACAGATTGAACCTATTGCAACGGCAGAGAACTTTACCGCCGTCAATCTTGGCAAGTTGAATAACCTCGGAGACTATGTGCTGGAATTTGGGCCGGAGGTAAAAATCCCCGGTAAGGTGTTCGGCGGGGCGGCTGTACAGGCCACTGGTGGGGAGTTTTCGTTTCAGGTGTTCCAGCCCGGACAGGAAACTGGTTTCCTGCATGCCCACAAGAATCATGAAGAGCTGTATTTCTTCCTGAGCGGCAACGGAGAATTTCAGGTAGANGGTAAGGTCTTCCCGGTAGCTGAGGGAAGCGTAGTGCGAGTGGCTCCGGCTGGCAATCGTTCTGTGCGCAACAATGGCGAGGCACCTCTCGTGATGCTCTGTGTGCAGTATCGCAGCGCGACATTCACTGCCGAAGATGCTGCAGACGGTATCCTTTTGAGCGATCCGGTCAAGTGGTGAGTGGAATCCGNCTNTTTTGAAGCGTGAACTATCTCTGCTGAAATCGGGCGTATCGGATATTTTAGTTTTTGGAGACAGGCGGGGGTGGACCCTGCCTGTCTCTTTTTTGTTGCCATAGAAAAGATCCGTTATGNCGTCCGGGGGATGAAACCGCAGTTCTGCTATTTTATCTTTTCCTCCACTTTTTGGCCGGAATGTTTCCGGAATTCAGTTTTTTATAGCATCTTTGTCGCCGTAAACATTATTATTANCATTTTTAATCTCATTTGCCGATGAAGTAAGANCAAAGGATTTATTCACGATTGCCAGCATTTTTCGGAATCTCTCTCCCCGTTTAATCATTTCCNTTTCTTGTTATGGCCAAGGCATGTCTTTGGACGGAACAGATAAATATGTCGGCCGGTTTTTCTTTATTTTCTTTTTATTTGCCGTGGTCCCGGGATAGCGGAATGGGAACAATTCCGTATGAACCGGCGGCGGGAAAGATGCTGAATGCNCAAACGGCTATGCCGGTCCCCAATCTGCCGGCTGTTGCAGTCCGGCTATGACAATATCGGTCTGCGCCCAAAAAGAAAATAGCAGTTATTTACATTTAAACGTCACATTTATGAAATTTTCAATCATCACATTATTCACAATCTTATTTTTCCTTCCCGGNATGNATGCCAATGCTAAAAAAGGTCCTACCTACAAAGATCTGGTGCTGCAATATGTTGAATGTCGGAAGGCCTCCAAAGAATTTGCGATATTCGATATCAGCCAGGAGGATCTGGAAAAATCCTGTTATGACTATTTCCGTCGTATAGAACGGGAAACAGGCCGCAGTATCATGGAATCAGAAAAGAGATCNATGTCCAAACGGATTGCGGTGGAGTATTTCAAGAAGAAGAAAGATTCCGACGTATTNAATATTGTGCGTTCCGCTTTCAAGGAGAACATTACAGAAGAGCAGTTGAAGGCGATTCTCGATCTGATGCAGACCGAAGAGGCGCGCGTGGCCCTCGACAGATATGAAAAGGCTCAGTACTTCCGTCTGGATGACTGTATGGTCCCTATCGGAGAGATGAGAGCCAAGGGTATGACGATCGAGCAGGCCGTTGCCGAGGCTCCGGATATCAAGCCGCTGGCCTGCAGCGAGTCGTATGAGGCAAAATTCGAGAAATATTACTCCGGAGAGAACGAGCAGGCCTATGTCACCGTACTTGTCGAGCATTATACAGAGCTTTTGCAGTATCATAGTGAAGACAAGATGCATAAATTACTTGGAAAGAATGTCGACAAGATGATACCCTACCTGCAACGCAACGACAAGATGGCGCTTCGGAACAGTTTTATAAAATATGTGTCGGAAAAGCAGCTGGATATTTTACTTGATTTATCGTTCCGACCGGAGTTTGCGGGCATCCAAAAAGTCTCGCAGAAGCTATCGAATAAAGTTGATTTCAATCATAAGGAATTTTGGGAACGGATCTCGAAGTTTGTCTGGGAGAAACTTATCCGGAAATATATGTCGGAGAATCCGGTGGTCCCGTCCAACGGCTCGATTAATGTTCCTGTCTGATACCGGACGTTTCCCTATGGCGGGATTTCCTGTCTTTGGAAGTNGNCNGCNTCCGGCGTATGGCAGTAGGTNCCGGTTTGGATAGGACNGTAGCCNTTTGGTTCCGGTCTGCTTGTCCATAGGCTGGGAAAGCTCTCTCTTTTATACCGCTTGTCATCTCTTTTGNCGTGGCAGGCGGTTGTTTTTTTATATAAGCGGAGAGCGTATATTGCCGCAGCGGAATCTGTTGTGGAAAAAATGGAATAAATAATCGGGAAACAGTTTTTTTGTTTTCGGTTTCCTGGTGAATGCATTATCTTTGCCGCAACTGCGAAACGCCGGACGGCGGTATGAGGAAAGGTTCTTTCCGTCAGCATTCATGAGGCTGCAGAGAGGCCGGCCGGCCCGTTTCGTGAAAAAAATGAGGTATGAAACATTATTTTGAACTTCCTGCCCTGAAGGCGGTGATTCCTTTCTGGGGGATAACCGTCGCCGGTTTTTATCTGTTGCCGCTGTGTATCTGCGATACCGGCTCCGGCATTTTTGTCCTGCTGGTTATTCTGCCGCTGTTGTGTTTCGTCTGTGCCTTGGCGTATAGTGTCAGGCAGGTGTCTGCATTGTGGTATGTTGCCGGAGTTCCTTTGTTTTTTATGCCATCCGGTTTCTTGTTTTATGGTTCCGATACCGAGGCCGTGTTTTTTTACACCGTCGGTTATGCTCTGATTGCTACGGTCGGCCATATCGCCGGCGCCGGCATACGCAAGGCTCGCCATTGAGGGGGAGCCCCCAAGATGGAAACGGCCGGCATCTCGGATAATCTTAACGGTTCCATCTTTATTCCGGCGGCGTCTGTTCCGTGCCTTAGGGGTGGTCTCCGGAATCCTCGGAAGGGTCGGTTTGGGGTGTTTGTTCCCTTTGCGTGTGTTGGTAGAGACTGTATCCGATCAGGACAGTTGGAATCACGCAAATTGTTGTAAAGAAGAAGGATAGCAGTATTGATAAAAATATGGACCAGAATAGCTTGGGAATGGATGTAGTTGGTATGAGATCTAATGGGATCATTATCAAGAAGAATACTATAATTTGTCGGATTGCCAATTGGTTCCAATTGTCGCTTTTGGCCAAGCGCCAGGTAATGAAACTACATACATATAAGCATATACTTATTTGGAGGATAAAGCAAAAAGACAAGTAGAATGCGTTCAGGAACGGCAGGGCAAAGAAGAGTAATATGCAAAAAGGAATAATGGTTATTCCTGCGCAGATTTGCATTTTTTTGAAGTATATATGGAATCTTTTGTCTCGGATTTTCATTGTTCTGGTCTTGTAAGAACCGACGGTATTTCGTTGGTGATGGCTGATATAGCGGTCGGGAGTTTTGTGAGAAAGAGAGAGTGTGAGCTGTCTGTTGTTGCCGATGTCGTGACGGCATACGGTAGTTATTAACTGATAATTATTGACAAATATATGTAGAAAATCGCTACCCGGCAAATATATGCCGTATTTTTTAGAAAATTTGTTTTTTTTATTTCGTATGTCGGGGAATTTGGAGCCCGTTTGCGGGTACGAGGCCGTATCGTTATGGAAATGACGGTTGTGCAGGTCGTAATGATCGGCGGCCGGATGATCGGCGGTTTGGGGGTATTTGTTGAAATGAAGGTGTGATCTTTCATTCCTTTTTCATACCTTTGCATCGTTAAAGACTGATGTATGACAAAACTTGAGGTAATGAGTTCCGGGGCATGGAATCATGGTTTCAATCCGGAAGTAAGCGCCGCCTTAGCNGANTGTGCNGAAAAATGTTTCCGGCTTAACGCCTTGCCNCCTTCGGCTAAAGAGGAACGCAATGCGATTNTCAGGGATTTGCTTGGCGGCATTGGTGAACCGTTTGTGATTCACACTCCATTCCGTTGNGACTTCGGTTCCCGTATCCGCNTNGGGCGTAACTTTATCGGTAATTTCAACTTGACCATTNTGGATGAAGGGCCGGTGACGATCGGCGATAATGTCTTCATCGGGCCTAACGTAAGCCTTTATACCGTTGTCCATGCCTTTCTTCCGGAACAGCGCAATGAGGGAATCATGTGTTCCCGGCCGATTGTCATTGAAGACGATGTCTGGATTTGCGGCAGCGTCGTGATTTTGCCGGGTNTCACCATCGGCGCGGGAGCTATTGTGGGTGCCGGAAGTGTGGTGACCCATGATATTCCGGCAGGCGTGCTTGCCGCCGGAAATCCCTGCCGGGTCCTGCGTCCCGTTACTGAGGCCGACCGTATTACCGAGATTTTGGAGTAGGGCAGTTCCGGTGGGACGGGATAGTGTGTCTGTGGTGATATCGGTACAATCTGNAGTCCTGGAACGTTTTTTTTCTTGANCGGTGGTTGNCGCCGGAAAAAATCTGCCGCTTTGAATCCTGTTTCTGGTGCCGGAAATCTGCCGGATACCGTTTCTGACTATGACCGTGCCGGGCGCCTCGCGGAGGGCCGGGGGGCGGAGAGTATGCGGAGCGCTGCATTTCTTCCTGTTGCCGGTTTTGATAGTTTTGGCGGAGGTTCCCGCATTCCGGGAGGCACCGCCCTGTCGCAGGGCGCTTCTTCCTGTGTTTCGGGAAGGGGAAGCAACAGGGTGTCTGGTGGCCAGTTCGGGATTTTTCAAGTTATTTTTTCCGTATCCGGCAGTTTTCTTTTTAAACTTTCTTAATGTATTGGAATATTCCTTTATCTTTGCATGAGATTCTTTGATTCGGACAGAGCCGGTAATGAAATATTCCGGCGGCGATATCGGTTTAACAGACTGGAATCGGCCGTGTCGGGAACGGATACTTTAAACGATATGAAAAAATATTATTCCNTGTTTCTGTTTTTCGGGTGGCTTGGCGCGGCCGGCGGATTGTCGGCCCATGGCCGTAGTCTATCCCCGGAATCTGCTTGTCCGNCCANTTCCGGAACGNCCGGTGATCATGATCTTATGCTTTCNTCCGGAGCATNCANCNCCCGGGAGGCGCGCCGGGCAGAATCCGNGCCGTATGATTCCAGTCTGGTCATAGTGCATGATTCCGTATTTCATTATGCTTCGCTTGTGAACGATTATTTTATGCGTGTCTGTCCTGATCCGACCGTCGATTCGTATGTGGGCGGGAAGAAGCGCAANAGCCGGATNTGGACACGCGGTGTCTATTATGAAGGATTGATGGCCATGTATCGCCAGCATCCCGTCGAGCGCTGGTATGATTATACGGTCGAGTGGGGCGATTTTCACCAATGGGTCTCCAACGATACGAAAGCACCCACCAATGCCGATTATCATTGTTGCGGGATGGCGTATCTGGATATGTACACGCTTGATCCGACACAGACGATCCGGAAAGAGCATATCAAGCAGCATATCGATAAACTGATGTGGGAGCGTAAGAGTATCGACGACTGGTATTGGATCGATGCTGTTCACATGGCCATGCCCATCTATGCGCAACTTGGTGTTATCGAAGATGATGAGCGCTATTTTGAATATATGTACAATATGTATATGTTTACCAGAAACAAACAGGGCGATGCCGGTCGTTCCTCGACCGGAAAAGGCAAAGGTTCGCCTCTGTTTAACGAGGCCGACGGATTGTGGTATCGTGATTACGCTTATGATCCTCCTTACACGGATCTGGTGGAGACCGATAAGCCTTGTTACTGGTCCCGCGGTAATGGATGGGTCTATACCGCTTTAGCGCGGTGTTCTGGNCTATGCTCCCGATACGCTTTGCNACAGNGAGCAATATGTCGCCGATTTCGTGAGAATGTCCGAAGCCCTTGCGGCCTGTCAGCGCGCCGACGGTTTTTGGAGTGTCAGCCTTGCGGCACCCACCAACTTCGGATCTCCGGCTGCTGCCGGACCGGAAACCTCCGGCACCTCTCTTTTTGTAGCCGGTATGGCCTATGGTGTTCATGCCGGATTGCTGGACAGTGCCCTCTACCTGCCTCATATCGCCCGTGGCTGGAATGCGTTGTGTCATACGGCGATCGGCGCCGACGGTTTCCTGGGATATGTACAGGGTACCGGTGCCAAACCGGAAGACTCCCAGCCGGTGGTATTCTCCACCGTGCCTAATTTCGAGGATTTCGGCGTCGGCTGTTTCCTGTTGGCAGCTGCTGAAGTGTATAAACTGGGAGATATCGACCTGAATGAAGAGGAAGAGCAGGAGGATCCGCAGGGTATCCGCGGGCTCTATGGAGAGACGGAGCCGGTACGGGTGGAATATTATTCTGCGGAAGGCCTTCGTCTCGACCGGCCTGCGAGCGGTTTGTATATCGAACGGTGTTTCTATCCGGACGGTACGGTGCGCATCAGGAAGGTTCTTCCTTCCGGCCGTTGAGTTTTGAATTGACAGATAACAACTTACTATAGCAAAAGATTCCATGAAATATATAGGAGCACATGTCAGTGCCGCAGGAGGCGTCGAATTTGCGCCGGCGGCAGCCCAGGCGATCGGTGCCGACGCTTTCGCGCTTTTTACGCGCAATCAGAAAATGTGGGTCAGCAAACCGCTGAGTGAAACAAGCATCGTGGCCTTTAAAGCCGCATTGCTGGCTGCAGGGATTCTTCCGGAGCATGTCTTGCCTCATGATAGCTATCTTATCAACCTCGGCAGTCCTGCTCCCGAGGGTCTGGAAAAGTCGCGCACGGCCTTTCTGGATGAAATGCGCCGTTGCGAACAGCTGGGACTCTCGTTGCTGAACTTTCACCCCGGCTCTCACCTGAAGCAGTTGACTGAAGAGGAATGCCTGGACCGTATCGCCGAGAGTATTAACGGTGCACTGGCCGCGACAAAGGGTGTTACGGCCGTGATAGNGNANACGGTACATAAAGGGGCAGGGCAGTAATCTGGGTTATACGTTTTCGCAGTTGGCCCGTATCATTGCCGGTGTCGACGATAAGAGCCGGGTGGGTATCTGTATCGACACATGTCACACTTTTGCTGCCGGATACGATCTGGCCGATGCCGGCGGGTATGAAAAAACGATGGAGGAGTTTGAGCGGGAGGTCGGATTTTCCTATTTGCGCGCGGTGCATCTCAATGATAGTAAAAAGGGGTGCGGCAGTCGGGTCGACCGTCATGAGTCTATAGGAAAGGGAATGCTGGGAAATGATTTCTTTGTCCGCTTCATGCACGATGCACGTTTCGATGAAATTCCTGTCATTTTNGAGACACCTNCCCCTGAATTGTGGGCNGATGAGATCCGCTGGCTCCGTTCTTTGTGATTCTGTANGANTGGAAATTCCTGTTTGTCATAAGAGATCGGAACCGCCCGGACAGAAAGCATCGGCTTCTGTCCGGGCGGTTGTTTTTATGGAGAAATTTCCTGTCGGTCCGGGTATCTTTCATCCCGAGAATAAATATTTGTGGGATGCTGATCTGATGGATGCGGGAAAATTTTTCTTTTTCGGGGGGATGCAGTTTCGTTTAATCCCATTGTGCGCCGAGGTAGTGGATCATTGTTGCGCTGGCACCGGTCGAGCCGGTATGTTGTATGCCTAAACCTGTGTAGGGAATGCGGTCGATGGTGGTCGAGAGCGATACCTCAGGATTTACGTTTTCCGGCAGTGCGCCCAATGGGGCTGTTGTGCGTGCGGTTGCCGACAGCGTCCTGCCTTCGGCGGTAATCTCTATAGTGCAGGAGGTCCGGTAACAAGCTGCGGGCTGTGCCTGGCTGATGGGAGTGACGGCTCCGTTGTCGTATCGTACGAGTGTGAAGACTACGGCCTTGTCATAGTCTGGGGTACGCTCGATGCGAAGCGCGTAGCCGGTCAGTGTCCGGGCATCGAACTTGATGTAGATGTCCATATACTGTCCTGTGGCGCTGCCGAAACCTTGTCCTGCCGTTTTACATGGATCCACAATGAGTTTTACTTTCATATTGTTGCATTTTTCCCGCATCGGCGTGTAGAACAGCCGTGCTCCCCGGCTCTGTTGTACCAACCCTTGGCCGATGGCTCCGTCTGTCGCCGTGCCGTAGTACCACGCATGGGCCGGATTGGGTTGCCAGTCATAAGTTTGTGTATCCGTCGGTTTGTATGCGTCGAAAGTCCAAAATCCCGGTGCTATCTTGGGCTGATGACGCACCGGAATCTTCATGAAATCCGTACTCATTTCTTTTTCGTCGAACAGACTCCAGAGAATCTTCCGGCTCTCGACTGCTTCATCGGTCATGACGCCGATGGTTTGACCCGGACGGCTGTTGTTGTAGCGTGGGGTTACCATGGCCATAAGATAATAGCCTACATCTGCCCGGCTCAGCGGGTAGGTCATTGCTTCGCCGGTCGCCGTTCCCTGATATACGGCGATGGTATCCATTTTTGCCGGGTCGGTGAGGCGGTACCAGATGATATGGGAGCGTTCTTCCATTCCCGGACTGAGCGCATAGCTGACAACAAGTCCCTTCTGTTTCCGATCGTATTTCAAGGATGGTGCTTGCTGGAATGTCGGGGCATCGACCAGATGCGGTTTGACACGGATTGCTGCCGCTCCTTTCCAGCCGAAAGCCGCCGCTGTCGTAATCGTGGCATCGAACGGGCGGTCGAAACGGTTACAACTGGTGCAATGTACCAGGTAATTGCTTTCGGGAGTGAACTTTAGGACATTCGAGCCTTGCCAGCGCAGGCTTCCCGTCAGCAACTGGTCGCTTTCCGTGCGCGGCATCGGGAATCCTCCCCACCTCAGGAACTGAATGCCCAGTTGGCGTGTGTCGTTTTGCGCTTCGAGTTCGAAATGCGAGGGCGACAGTTGCATGACGACCGGCAACCGTGTCAGTCGTCGTCCTGTTTCCTGGGCGATGGCTGCTATTTCATCAGATTGTCCGAGGGGATCCCAGTTATCGTCGCCGGCCAGCAGGTTGGGGATATTGTAGAGCGTACGTCCGTTGTGGACGATCTTGTAGGCGTCTAAAAGCGGAGTTCCGGTCAAATCTACACTCATTTCCGGTCTGGCCCCTTCTATGTTGCAGGTTTTTCGGTTAAGGGTGACGTTGCTTTGGTAGCAGATGACGGGAGCCGGGTCGCGGGTCCAACGGACCTGTAGCGGTTGCTCTGCTGTCATATCGTAAAGGGTGTGCAGGCGGGTGTCTATCATAGTTACCACACCAGGTGNTTTGGTCAGANANTGGGTGCCGCGGGTATGGATATCGATGTCGCAGTNGAGGAATACGGCTCCGGTTTNGGCTGTATTGTAGAAAGGNTTGCTNCTGAAAAAAGNGAAGTGACAGTCCTGATATACGGCAGATCCGGCCAAAGCATCATCGGTACATTCAAAGTGGCAGTCTTTGAAGAAAGTGCGCCGGCCGCCGACGAACGGGCAGAGGTTCAGCCGGCTGACGAAACGGCAGTTGCGGATAAATATGCGGTCGCTGCCGTCGCAGATGACCAGCTGTGCCTGGACGATGGCTTTGCCACGGCGCTTGCGGCCGAGTTCCGGTTTGAGCGGATAATCGAGATCTACGTTGCAGTAGTTGCCGAAGGTGATGTTTTCGGCCTGTAGTCCGTCGCCGCGAAGGTGCAGCATGGTGAAATTGCCGATGGCTCCTTGGGTCTGCCCGCGATTGACGGCAAGGACAATGTGTTCCGGATTGGGAGAAAGTCCGATCAAGTGCAGATAGGGACAATCGATCTCCATGGCATAGGGAATTCCGCCGGTGTTGTTTTTATTACGTCGTATGGAGGGATCGTTCGGGTCGTCGAGCCAGTAAACATGCGGAGCGATAAGCACGGTCATCGGCTGTTCCGGCGTTCCGGCAATGACGGTGGNAAGAGCTGTTTTCAGGTTGTTGAAAACGTAAGGAGAGGCGGCGGCTTCGGTGTCGCTTAGCTGTCCGTCGACNTATAAGGTATGGTCGTTGAGACGATAGTCGCAGTCGTTGTAATGTACGTGACCGTCGGCGGCAAGGCTGACGGGGTGGGAGGGATCTAAGCGGTTGGTCATCTCTGCCGCGGTCTGAAGCGGGCGAATGAACAGCAGTGCTGAAAGCAGAATGAAGAGGAATTGCTGAAACGGTTTCATGGGCTTGAATATAATGATGATATGTTTTACGGAAATATATAGAGCCTGGCGGCGGATCGGATNAGAGACTGATGCGCAGGTAGCTGCGATCATCGAATGATAGGTTGCCCGGCCGCAGGCCTTTGGTGGCGAGTAACGGCCCTATGCAGAGAGGATCGCTGGCGAGATTGCGATGCAGATATTCTTCGGTGGCATTCAGGGTTGTGAAAAGCCGGGGGTAGCCGTCGGAGGCAAGTACAATCTCTCGGATGTTGTCACCAATCGGATGGATGCGGATGTAGGCATCGGGGACAGGAGTGCCGTCTAAGACTCCGAAGCCATGCCGGCAGAGGGAATTCTGTCGTTTTATCTGGGCNGTAATATAGGGTTGGATGAGTCTGCGGCCCNGATCGTCGGTCATCAGAGATTCGATACCGTAACCGTCTTCGATGGCCTGCNTGATTCTTCCTGNNCGGCGGCGGGCCAGAATAAGGTCGATTTCCTTCTCNTTGCGGAATTCTTTTCCTCCGCACAGGAACGGGCAGTCGCCTACCTGCCAGATTTCCCGCCTTCTCACGGAGTAGATAACCGCCGAAGCCGTGGGGCGGTCGCTGCAGACGCTCTCCGAGGCGTTTCCGGTAGGGCGTGAGGCGGCCAATGCCGCAGTCATGGCGTCGATCGCGTCGCGGGCAGAGATGTCGGATGGCAATGAGGCGATTGCNCTGCCGAGAATGGCGGCGGCCAGATGGCCCGGGGTCTCTCCNCCGGTGCGGCAGGGAGTTTTGGGTGTCGCTCCGTCGATAACGGCGGCATAAAAAGCAGTCACCGCCACGAGGTCTTCAGACGGGGTGGCGGTGCTTTTGGGACATGAAAACTGTTCGATGATTTTCATGACGGCGGAGGGTTACGACGGGTTCTGTTGAACGGGTTCGCCTAAAGATTCGGCGATGATCCGTTGCGAATCGGTCAGCAAACGGGTGACNCCGGCCTCATTACCCTCTTCTTTGGTGACGGCCGGCAGCGGCTTGTGGATGGTCANGGTCATCCGATGCGGATGCAGCATGATGGAACCCTTTTGAAGGATGTGGTAAGAGCCTTCNATTGTCAAGGGAACGACGGGCAGTTTCACCATGCCCGCCANCTGATAGGCNCCTCGCTTGAAGCGGTTGAGNTGGCCGCTTTTGGTGCGTGTCCCTTCGGGGAAAATGACCAAAGACATGCCTCCTGTCAGTGTTTTAAGGGCCTGCCTGAATGTCATGAGCATTCCCTTGCTTCCGCGTTCGTCNACCCAGATGTGGCCGGCGGCGGTGCAGGCGCGGCCGATGAATGGAATCTTCTGGATGCCTTTTCTCAGCATCCATTTGAAGTTCTGTCCAAGGAAGCCGTAAATCAGAAAAATATCGAANGCACCCTGATGGTTGGCGACGAAGATATAGGAGGTTTTGGGGTCGAGGTTTTCATGNCCGACGACCTTTACNGGGCANAGCGCAAGCCAGCAGGTGAGCCGGGACCAGTAACGCCCCGGATAGTATCCCCAGAAATCTTTGTTTCCGAGCCATGTCCCCAGCATGGTGATGAGGGCGGTGAGAATGCTTGTCACTAAAAAAATGGGCATGAAGATCAGCCACTGATAGAGGAAGTATAGTACTTTCATATTTTACACGAAATTGATGCTTTTTATCCTTGTCGGGCACAAAGATACGGCATTTTATCATCGATAATCGCATTTTTTTCCGAATTTTGATGCAACCTATTGAAAAAATAGCTTTATTTGTATCAAAATTCGGGGCAGTGAATAATGTCACCGCCCCAAACCAAGCAACAATAATAACAAAATAATAATAATTATGAGATTTTTAAAGCAATATTTGGGAGTTTTTATCATCTTGTTGACCGTTGCCGCATTGGCATATTTCTTCTACAACGATGCCATGACCAATACGGTTCTGCTGTCATCGCTCGTTGCTATCGTTGTCGGCATTCTGGTCATGATTTTTGGCGGTCGTTCTGCCGATAAGATCGGCGGGAAGTAATTCCGCGCCCCCATTCTTCCAGCCGTTGCATCAGTTCATAGAAATTGGGCACAAATAAAGTGCCGAAGATACCGTTGGCGGCCATTCCGAATACAACGGCCACACCCAGAGAAATGCGGCTGGCGGCGCCTGCGCCGGACGCGAATAATAGCGGCATGACTCCCAGCACGAACGCAAGGGAGGTCATCAGTACAGGTCTTAACCGAATGTTTCCTCCATCGAGCGCAGCTTGCTTGATGGGGGATCCTTTTTTGCGCGCTTCTCTGGAAAAGGTGACGATGAGGATTGCATTTTTGGCGCTGAGGGCAATGAGTAGGATCAGACCGAGTGAGAAAAGAGAATGATGGCTTAAAATAGCTGAAACGGGTTGTTGTCTAAATTAACAATAATTCACTAAAATGAGAAGAGTAAAGATAAAATTAATATAAATTAACATAAAATTAAAAT
>WFLX010095947.1_pt1 | contig 28791 bp, 25 predicted proteins | sample 4967041 | NCBI WGS metagenome assembly WFLX01 (sample SAMN12857096, study PRJNA449069) | gut metagenome | isolation source: stool from male and female vole | host: Microtus ochrogaster | place: USA:Florida | collected 2017
CCCTTGCATTCACCGCAATATGCCATAATGGCATTCCCCAGACTGTCTTTACGCTTTTTCTTTCACGGAATGGCTTTTTTGAAGAATTCTCCGCTTCCTTTTTTTCCGCATGATCATCTGTTTCAACCGTATCCTTTAACAGATAATCTAAGGAACAGTCAAACAATTCACCCATCCGTATCAGTTTATCAGTTTCAGGGAAAGTAATATTACTTTCCCACTTGCTGACTGCCTGCCGGGAGACGCCAAGAAGGTTCGCAAGCTGCTCCTGTGTATAATTACTTTCTTTCCGTAATTTTGAAATTTTATCGCCTAATGTCATAACGTATCCTCCATTCTGAACAATCTATTCATGATCATGGTATCTTATATCACCTCAAATGACCACCATCATAGAAGTTCTAAATGTAAGCTACAGGTTGCGAATTAGATTTCAGGCCTATTTATAATAGAAAAACGTATTTATTCCACCGGGTTTCTCTCATATTTTACAAACTGATATTCAAGATCAAAATAAGTCTCTTCCTCACTGCTGGATGTGATCCTCCATTCGGGGGACTCATCCAGATTGGGAAAAAATGTATCCGCTTCATAGGCATGGGCAATTTTCGTCACATGCGCCGTATCGCAGTACGGCAGCATCTGACGGTAAATGCTCTCACCGCCAATAATATATACATCTTTAGAGTCATAAGCTTCCAAATACCGAAGCAGTTCTTCTGTAGAATGTAACACAACCGCGCCCTTCACCTGATAGTTCGGATCCGTTGACAAAATAATATTGGTACGGTTCTTCAGGGGCTGCCCCTGTGGAAATGTTTCCAGAGTTTTTCTTCCAAGTACAACTACCTTGCCCGTGGTTTCCTCACGAAACATCTTGTGATCCTTCGGAATACTTACAAGCAGGCTGTTCTTATTGCCAATGGCCCAATTTTCATCTACTGCAACGATCAAATTCATCTTTCTGCTGTCTCCTCATTTTATAATATTTACTAAAATTCGGCTTACATAACTCTTTATTCATTATATCGCGATCGGAATATTTTCCACCTGGGGTCCGGTCACGTAATTTTCTACCCTTACATCATCCCTGGTAAACTGGTAAAAATCCTTAATTTCAGGATTCAGCCAGAACTTTGGCGCGTCATAGGTGGGTCGTGTGATCAGTTCCCTGACGATTTCCACATGACGGTCATAAATATGCGCATCTGCAATCACATGCACCAGTTCCCCCGCCTGCATACCGCATACCTGCGCCAGCATATGGAGAAGCACGGCATACTGTACCACATTCCAATTATTGGCTGCCAGCACATCCTGAGAACGCTGGTTCAGCACCGCATTGAGCGTCAGCTTCTCTTCCCCCTTCTGCTGCGTCACATTGAAGGTCATGCTGTAGGCACACGGATAAAGCGCCATCTCATGGAGATCCTGATGCACATAGATATTAGTGATAATTCTGCGGCTGAAGGGATTGTTCTTCAGGTCATAGATCACACGGTCCACCTGATCCATCATCCCTTCCTTATACTGATGTTTTACACCAAGCTGATATCCGTAAGCCTTGCCGATGGAGCCGTTCTCATCTGCCCATTCATCCCAGATATGGCTATGCAGGTCATGGATATTATTGGACTTCTTCTGCCAGATCCAGAGCATCTCATCCGTAGCGCTTTTCAAGGCAGTCTTACGAAGAGTGATCAGCGGAAATTCTTTTCTCAGGTCATACCGGTTTACGATCCCGAAACGTTTGATCGTATAGGCAAGCGTCCCATCCTCCCAATGCGGACGTACCTTTTCCCCTTCCGTACTGGTGCCGTTTTCTAAAATATCCTTACACATATTAATAAATATCTGATCTGCCAAACTCATTTCTATATAATAACCATACCTTTCCTTAACCTGCGAACTTTGAGCCGCAGGCACAAATTCTCCTTCTCACGATCCGGTTATCCGTAACAGCGGAAAGTCTTATCCGATCCCCAATACCCTCGTTGCGATCTGAAAATAGATCATAAGCGACAGTGCGTCCACGATGGTTGTAATAAACGGGCTTGCCATAACCGCGGGGTCAAAACCAATCTTTTTCGCCAGCATCGGAAGACTACAGCCCACCAGCTTAGCAAGCAGTACTGCAAGAAACAGTGTCATGCACACCGTCAGCGCCACTGCCAGTGTCACCCTGTCAAGATACAGGAGTTTTAAGAGATTCGCCGCCGCCAGAGATAATCCGCACAAAAATGCTACCCGCATCTCCTTCCAAAGCACGCGGAACACGTCTCTGAACTCTATCTCATTTAAAGATAATCCACGGATAATCGTAACACTTGACTGTCCGCCCGCATTGCCGCCGGTATCCATCAGCATCGGAATATATGCCACCAGTATCGCGCAGCTGCTCAGCGCATCTTCAAAGCCGGCAATAATGCTGCCCGTAAAGGTCGCAGAGATCATAAGAAGCAGCAGCCACGGCATCCTTTTCTTCCAGATCTCAAAAACGCCGGTNNTCATATATGCCTTATCTGACGGCACGATAGCCGCCATCTTTTCAATATCCTCCGTCGCTTCTTCCTGCATGATATCCACAACGTCATCGACGGTAATGATACCCACCAGACGGTCTTCATTGTCCACAACAGGCATAGAAGTAAAGTCATATTTCTGGAACTGGTGCGCAACCTCCTCCTGATCCATCAGGGTATGGATGGATACCACGTTTTCATGCATGATATCCCCNATGATCTCATCCGGTTCACTGAGAAGCAGATAGCGCAGCGCCACAGTTCCTTTCAGTGTCCGCTGATTATCCAATACATAACAGATATTGATCGTCTCGGAATCAATACCNATCTTNTTNATACGCTCAATCGCCTGCTGAACCGTGTTATCTTCCTTCAGATCAACATACTCCACCGTCATAACGCTTCCTGCGGAATCCTCAGGATACCGGAGCAGATGATTGATATCCCTTCTTGTCTCCGGGCTGGCGTTGGCAAGCAGTTTTTTCACGATATTGGCAGGCATTTCCTCCAACAGGTCCGCCGCATCATCCGACATCAGATTATCAATAATATTAGCCGCTTCCTTATCGGACAGTTTCGTAATGATTGACTGCTGGTTCTCCATCTCCAGATAAGAAAACACGTCTGCAGCCATTGATTTGGGCAGTATCCTGAATATTTTTAACAGCTGCTCCTCCTCAAGGCTTTCCATAAAAGAAGCAATATCCGCGTCNTTCATTTCCGCCAGTTCCTGNCGNAGACGGGTATATTGCTTCGTTTCAATCAATTCTTTTAATTCTTCCATAATNATACCCATGCCTTTCTCTCAGCTTTCAAGCATAATGCGGCATTTTCAGCTAAAATAAAAGCATGTTAATCCAATACATATAAGCTCACAAATCNNTCCNCTNNAAAGCCNAGNNTTTTANTTTNCGTTCATGATANGGAACATCATCATTACTATGAATCATAAAACCACCCCGCTTTCCTTAGAATTTGCAATCCTTTGATCTTCGCATACATTATAAAGTATCATCACTACCCTTGTCAAGAAAAGTGCACTGACCAAGATCCTCTATTTCCAACCTGCCGGCGCTGGCGTCCTGTAACTTCTTGACCCTGTTTTCATAATATTCTTCCGGTATCGTTAACACCACGGTCACATTCTCCTGATAGATCACTTCCTCCATCTCCTGACCTTCCGTCCTGCAAAAATGCTCCACCTTCCCATAGTCGTTATAGGACATGACCAGCTTCACCTTTCTGCCNTCCCGGAGCACTCCGGTCTCACAGTTCTTTAACCCTTCTTTGACCGCCTGCGAATATGCCCTTACCAGTCCGCCGGTACCTAGCAGCGTACCGCCGAAATACCGCGTCACAACCACAACCACATCCCGAAGTCCCTCTCCTGTCAAAACCTCCAGCATTGGTCTTCCCGCCGTGCCAGACGGTTCCCCGTCATCGCTGCACCGCGTAATCTCGGCATTCCTGCCGATCACCATCGCCGTGCAGTTATGCTTCGCATCCCAATATTTCTTTTTTACTGCTTCAATAAAGGCGGAAGCTTCCTCCTCCGACGCTGCAGGCTGCAGAGAAGCAATAAACCGCGACTTTTTTTCGACGATCTCGCCCTGCCCGCCTTTTAATAATATCTTATATGTCTGCATAAATCCATCATATCACGTCCATATTCTAAAAGAAAGATTTATTCCAAAGAAATATAACAATTATAAATTTCATAATAGATAATTTTATGATAATCAGGAATATATCTAATTGATTGGAAACATATTTATTTGATTTAGGAACATAGTAATTGTATTAAATATGTATTAAATATTTATTTTTTATTAAAATTACATTTATTCTGATAGAAAGCTATTTATTTTGTTTCTAATATTTAGTATAATAAAGTAATATATTATGTAATTATTATGCAATGATTTCATTGCGGATCAGGGAAGGAAGCAAAAAGAAAGCCTATGAATTACAGCAAAAAAGGCGTCCGTGAAAAACAGCGCGCCCTCAACTCCAAAGGAACAAAGATCAAGAAAATGCTGGGCATCACTATCATCAAAGCATTATTAATCGCCATCATCTCATTTGGTATGGTTGCGATGTGCATGGGCATCGGCATTTTTAACGGCATTATTGCAACGGCGCCGGATATTTCAACCATCGACGTTACTCCTTCCGGCTTTGCCACGATCCTATATGACTGCGAAGGGCATGAAATGACCAAACTGATTGCCGAAGACTCAAACCGTACTTACGTAACTATGGATATGATCCCTGATAATCTGGCCAATGCTTTTGTAGCTATTGAGGATGCCCGTTTTTATACCCACAACGGCATTGATATCCAAGCGATCCTGCGAGCCGCTGCCGCCGTAGCACGCACCCGTGAGCTTTCTCAGGGTGGCAGTACCATTACCCAGCAGCTGATTAAGAACAATGTATTTGAAGACTTCGTTAATGAGACTAAGATGGAAAGCATCCGCCGTAAGATCCAAGAGCAGTATCTGGCTTTGGAATTGGAAAAGGTGATGAACAAGGAAGAGATTCTGGNACTTTATATNAATTCCATNAACCTCGGTCATGGCACNCTGGGCGTTCAGGCGGCTTCCTTGAGATACTTCAATAAACCGGTACACGAACTGACCCTTTCGGAATGCGCAGTCATTGCCGGCATTACGCAGAATCCTTCCAAATATGATCCGATTATTCATCCGGACAATAATGCAGAAAAACGTGGAATTGTACTTGAATATATGAAAGAACAGGGCTATATCACGCAGGAAGAATATGATGAAGCCTTGGCGGACGATGTTTATGAGCGGATTCAGGTGACCAATCAGAACGTCACTGCTTCTTCCGTTTATTCCTACTTTGTGGATGAAGTCATTGAGACCGCAGACGAGGATCTGACAGAATTATTTATTAATAACGGCTATACGGAATCTCAGGCTTCTACGATGGCATATAATCTGCTTTTCAGCGGCGGTCTCAGCATTTATACGACACAGGATCCCCAGATTCAGGCGATCTGCGACGAAGTCTATATGGATGAATCCAATTATCCCGAAAACACCAATTGGTATCTGGATTACCGCGTTTCCATCCAAAAGCCAAATGGAGATGTGGAAAATTACAGCAAGGAAATGTATGCATCCTATTATAAGGAGATCGATCCCAAGTTTAATCTGCTTTATTCCTCCCGGGATGAAGCATATGAAGCAATCAATGCATATACGGAATCAATTATGAGCCCCGGTGATGAGATCATTGCCGAGTCCATCACTTTGACGCCGCAGCCGCAGGTATCCCTGACCGTAGAAGATCAGTCAACCGGTCATGTCGTTGCTATGATCGGCGGCAGAGGCATCAAGGAAACCAGCCGTTCCCTGAACAGGGCATCCAACACCGTACGTCAGCCCGGATCTACCTTTAAGGTTGTAGCCGCTTATGCACCGGCATTTGACAGTGCCGGCATCACGCTTGCCAGCGTATATATTGACGCTCCTTATAATTATGATAATGGCACTCCTCTGAATAATTATGATTTTAAATACCGCGGCATCTGCTCCACCCGATATGGTATTGAACAGTCGATGAATATTGTTACCGTTAAGGTTTTGACTCAGATTACGCCGCAGCTTGGCTATGATTACCTTCTGAATTTTGGATTTTCAACTCTGGTAGACAGACGTGTCACAGCAGACGGACAGGTCCTGACTGATATCAGGCAGCCGCTTGCTCTGGGCGGTATTACAGCCGGGGTTACCAATATGGAATTAAACGGAGCCTATGCCACGATTGCCAACGGCGGTCTGTATATGGAACCGATCCTCTATACCAAGATCGTTGACCACGATGGCAATGTCCTGATCGATAATACCGTCAATCAGGATCAGCAACGTGTAATCAAAGAAACTACCGCTTTTCTTTTGACCAGCGCCATGGTGGACGTTGTCACCAAAGGTACCGGCGGAGCCGTAAACTTTGGCAATATGGCAATCGCCGGCAAAACAGGAACCACTTCCTCCTATGTCGACGTATGGTTTGCGGGATTTACTCCTTACTATACCGCTACTACCTGGACCGGATATGATAATAATGCCGTCCTTACCGGTTCTGAAAGAAATCTGTCTAAGACTTTGTGGCGGGCTGTTATGAGCCGTATCCATGAAGACCTTCCTTATGAATCCTTTGACATGCCGGGCGGCATCGTGACTGCAACCATATGCACCCGCTCCGGGAAATTGCCGATTGCCGGACTATGCGATAATCACTTAAGGACAGAATACTTTGCTGAAGGAACAGTTCCTTCGGCAACCTGCGATGTCCATTACTCTGGTATGGTATGTCTACAGAGCGGTATGTGCGCATGTACGAACTGTCCATTTAAAGTCCCCGGTGTACTGGAACTGATGCCGATCGAAAGCACCGCTATCCAGTCCGGCTATCCCTCCGCCGGCGTGGACGCCAATGGCAATCCCATCACCTCTACCCGGACCAGCAATATGTGTCCGCATAACGACGCATTCTTTGCATCGCCGGATCATATGGCAGTACTTCAGCAGCAGCTGCTGGAACTGCAATCACTTGGATATAATGACTTTACGCTGGACGGAGTTCAGTGACAGATATATCCTTAACAACTGCCAACGCACAATCATGAATGGAAATATATAAAACGACGGTATGACAATCCATACCGTCGTTTTCATTATCTTTCATTTTCCTATATTTTCATTACTTATCTTAATATCTTTTCGATAAAATTATTTCCGTCATTTATTCTGCCGTATCATTTTCAGGCGTTTCGTTTCCTTGCGGATCCTCTCCTGCGGAAGACGGATTTGCACCATTCTTATATTCTGCAAGGTCTGCTTCGCTTGGAATATCGTATAAAATACTTCCATTATCTGTTGTGCGCAGCTTATAATCCACATATTCGCTATTGATATATGCTTCCTGATCAGAATATAGCAGCTTCGTCCATCCATTTGACAGAATCTCTAAAACCTCATATTCATTATTGGAATATGCCGATCCCAAACGATTATATTCCGTACCAGGTCCGCTTCTGACATTCACGCTTGAGTTTGCGTTAGGAACAGCCACCAATACGGTAACCGCATCAGACGGTTTCTCACCTGCCTGATCATCTGACACAGAATTCTGCGACTCAGAAATTTCCTGCACAACATAACTATCGGAGTTTGCAGCTTCTTCCGGCCGCGCTCCTCTCATCTGTATTTGGACGATCACAACTACGATCGCAATAGTCAGACAGATCATCAAAGCTGTCAGCAGCGCACTGATTGTCTGTTTTTTCATAATTGATATGTATACTCCTTATTCCATCTTATTGCCACAGCTGCTGCAGAATGCTGCTCCGACCTTGATCGCAGCGCCGCATTTAGGACATTTTGCACCCGTTACTATTTCCGCTTGAACATTGCAGGCTGCATTATTATCGACTTCCTTGCCGCAGGTCGGACAGAATTTGGTATCAGCCGCAACCTCCGCACCACAATTCTGACACATCTTTGTTCCCTTAGCCCGACGGATAGAAGCCTCCAAGTGATCAATCGCCTCTTCCGCTTCCTTAATATGGGCAAACTGATCTGCAAATTCCGGCAGCGGATTCTCCTTATTCTTCTCGTAAAACGCCTTACCGATTTCCCGATAATAAGCATTTAAAGATTCCTCGCAGCTCTTCAGCTGTGAGTTCAGATTGCTTACTTCCATCATAGATTTTGTCTTGTTAGAAACATCATTGCCAAAATTTGAAATCGTAGCCCCTACCTTGTCAAAAAAAGCCATTTGCCCTATTCCTCCTCGTTTTAACAGATTTCGTCAATAATTATATCTATTATACTCTATTGATTTGATTTTTTCAACTATCTGTAAGAGTAATCTATGGGATAAAATACCTTTCCCTTCTGCCTATCCATGAAGTCCCCGCGACTGTCTGTCCATATCTTCAATGACAATATCATAAATTTCTCCCAGAGAGGCACAATATTCCAAGATCTGCCACGGCTCATTCGTATGGAAATGTATTTTGATCAATTCCTCGTCCCCAACTGCCAGCAGGCAGTCTCCCTTAAAGTGCTCCGTAATATAGTCGTTGATCTCATCTTCGTCAAGATCCTTACCTTCAATCAATAGCTGTGTATCATATTTATATTCTAACATACTTCACCTCATATCTATATTATTTTTGCACAATGCCGCCTTACCGGCATCCATCATTTCAATTGCTTATGTTCTGCCATCCATTCCATCGCCATAAGATACCCCGGCAGTCCCTCCCCAACGATCTGATGATCGCAGGCAGGCGCTGTCACCGAACTCTTGCGGAAATCCTCTCTGGCATTGATATCGGAGATATGTATCTCCACCTTTGGCATCGTCACGCTCGCCAATGCATCATGGATAGCATAACTATAGTGCGTATATGCTCCCGGATTAATAATAATCCCCTCCGTGCCATCAAAATATGCATCCTGTATCCTGTCAATCAGAGCCCCCTCATGATTGGACTGAAATACTTCGACCTGGCATTGTAATTCCTTTGCTTTTTCCTCTATTATCTGTAACAGATAATCATAATTCTGCTGACCATAAATTTCCTTTTCTCTGATTCCAAGAAAATTAAGATTGGGTCCGTTGATGATCAATAATTTCATAGATACGCTCCATTCTACTGATTTTATATACAAAATAATTTGCTTTTCAAGTATAGCATATATTTAAAATGATTTATACCCGTTTTTTCAATGGCACATAAAACATAATATTTCACTGACAACATCTTTCACCATCTTACCATCCGTTTTAATCACATGATCCGCCGTCAATTCATACATCGGGGTACGTTCTTTCAACATTCCGGCAATCTTTGTCCGCTGGTCCGTACCCTGCAGCAGCGGACGCTGCGTATCCTTTTTTACGCGTTCAAAGATCGTGTCGGTGTCCGCTTTCAGAAAAAAAACAGTTCCAAGGGTTTTTAAGATCGCCCTGTTTTCTTCCCGTACCGGCATACCGCCGCCGGTAGAAAGAATATAAGCAGATGATCTTTCTGACAATCGTCTTAAAAGCTCTGTCTCCAGATTACGAAACGCCGCCTCTCCATCCGTCCGGAAAATCTCATTGATGCTTCTTCCCTGCTCTTTTACAAGCATTTCATCCGTATCAATGATCTCCACTCCTGTTTTCATATGCAGTTCCTTCGCCACAGTGGATTTTCCGCTTCCCATATAGCCGATCAAAATAATATTATCTTTCATATTTCCTAATATTTCCTTCATCTGTACAATATTTGACGTTCATTCAGATTCCCAATGCCTTTTTCATCTGCTGCAAAACATCCGCCGCCCATTCATCAGGAATGGATATATCATTCCAAAGCTCATATGCATAAATCCCTTGAAACAAAAGCATCCGCAATCCGTTATAGCTTATTCCCCCATGCTCCTTCACCAGTTTCATAAATTTTGTTTCATATGGATTAAAAATAAGATCATAGCCACATGAAATCCTGTCATAAAATGCATCATTCTCAATTGCAGCCTCATCCGTCTTCGGGCTCATTCCCAGACTCGTCGCCTGAATAGCAAGCCAGCCTTGCGCCATATGACCTGTCCCGTCTGTATCCTGTGACATCTCATCCATAACTGCCAGATAATCTTCTTCATAGGAAGCGGCAGTTACCGTTCTTTCTCCACCTGGATATGCCGCCAGGAAATGTTCTGCCAGCTGTTTCGCCTTTTCCTTTGTACGGTTTAAAATAAGGATCTTCTTTACGTTTTCCTCAAAAAGCATCCCCATCACGGCATTCGCCACACCGCCTGCACCGATGACGACAACATTTTTCCCTTCCAGTGAGACGCCGTCATAACACATGGCTCTATATAAGCCCGGCATATCCGTATTATATCCTTTATAACCGTGTTCTGTACGCACCAGCGTATTCACTGCCCCAATGATCTCCGCTTTTTTATCAATTTCGCAAAGATAATTCATAACATCTTTTTTATAGGGAACTGTCACATTCAGTCCTTTTGCTCCCAGCGCATATGCACCTTCTACCGCCGCCTTTAACTGTTCCTTCTCCACACGAAAAGCAAGATACGCATAATTGTCATGATTCTTCATTGCAAGCGCGGCATGCAGCACAGGTGAAACGGAATGTTCCACTGGATTACCTAATAAACCGAGTAATCCTGTTTTTCCATCGATTACGATTCCACTCATTTTTTACCTCCATGCTGCGACTGTCTTTGATAAAAATAAATCACAATTTTTTCCAAATATCTTTTCAGAACAATCTGTATCTCCTCTTTAGGGTGAATCGGCTTCACCAGGACCGTCCTAATCCCGGTCCGGTTGGCGCCCCAGATGTCCGTAAAAATCTGATCCCCCACAAAAAGCGTATTCGACAGATCGGTTCCCATATGCTCCATCGCATCCAGATAGCCTTTTCTTCCCGGTTTTCCCGCATTATAAATATAATCTGTCCCCGCCTTATCCGCAAACATTTTCACTCTTGGTTCTTTATTGTTGGAAAGCACCATCGTCTTCCACCCTGTCTTATGCAGCTCCTGAAATAAAGCGTCGCTTCTTTCATCCGAAGGAGCGCCATGCGGCACCAACGTATTATCTATGTCGAAAATCACGCCCCTGTATCCTTCCAAATAAAACTTATGAAAATCAATCTGATATGTGGAATCCAGATATTCTTTCGGATAGAATTTTTCCAGCATGCGCCCGTTTCCTTCCATTAAATTCTTCAGCCGGCACTGTCGGAAAGATTCCCCAAGTCAGCGCTTGTAAGCAGAAGTTTTGTATAATCCTCCTTCGGCTTCCGGTACATCACTTCCGGCGCTCCCTGCTCTATGATCTTCCCTTCCCGCATAATTAAGATTCTATCACAAAAATGATACATTGTCCGCAAATCATGGGAAATAAATATAATAGATATATTATTTTTTTTCTGAATATCTTTCAGAAGTTCAAGGATCTGAGCCTGTATCGTCACATCCAGTGCAGATACCGGTTCATCTGCAATCAAAAGTTTTGGGTTCTGCATCAGGGCAAGACCGATACATACCCTCTGGCGCATCCCGCCGGACAGTTCAGAAGGCTTTTTATCTAATACCGACGGTTCCAGCCCCACCTGATCCACCATATCCGTTACCTTTTTCAGCCTTGTTTCCGCATCATCCTTGGTATTTAGTTTCAGCGGTTCCTGTAATATCCACGAGATTGTTTTTGCCGGGTTTAAGGAACTGTACGGATCCTGAAACACCATCTGCACCTTATCCGTCTTACAATCGATCGTTCCGCTCTTTTTCTCTACAAGATGCAGAACAGCTCTTGCTATAGTCGTCTTCCCACAGCCGCTCTCCCCGGCAAGCCCCAAGATCTCCCCTTCCTTCATCTGAAAGGTCACGCCGTCCAGAACCTTCTTTTCCTGTTTCCTGCCAAAGGACAATCTCTTTGCCGGATAGGACACTACAAGGTCGCTAACTGATAAAATATATTCATTTAATGCATTCTCCTGCGACATAACAATACTCTCCATCATGATTCCGCTTTGCAGAATCCCAAATCCATGCTTTCTTAGCTTACCGGTATCCTTGGGATTGCGGCAATCAGGCGTTTTGTATAATCTTNTTGCGGCGTTNCAAATATNGCATCACATTCACCTTCCTNCANGNTACGCCCGNCTTTCATCACGATCACACGATGACNGAGCTGCCGNACCAGGCTAAGNTCATGGGANATAAANATGATCGCCGTATGATCCTTCCGGTTGANCTTCTTTAACAGTTGTATGATCTGTGCCTGTACAGTCACGTCTAAGGCTGTCGTGGGTTCATCAGCGATCAATAGTCTTGGCCCCGACACCATCGCTGCCGCAATCATAACACGCTGGCGCATCCCACCGGACAGTTCATGGGGATAGCTGTCATATACCCGTTCCGCATCCTCCAGCTCCACTTTATCCAGCCACTCCAGAGCCGCCCGCTTCTGTTCTTCCTTCGTCATATTAAAATGGATGCGGAGCGCCTCCTCCACCTGCTTTCCGATTTTCATCGTGGGATTTAACGCCGTCATCGGTTCCTGAAAAATCATGCTGATCTCATTGCCCTGCAGCTTTCTCAAATCAGAACGCCGCATGAAAAGCAGATCTTCGCCGTCAAACAGGATCCTGCCCGTTTTTTTCATATCTTTTCGGGACAAAAGCCCCGCAACCGCCAACGCCGTCATGGACTTTCCGGAACCGGATTCGCCCACGATACCAAGAATCTCCCCTTCCTCCAAAGAAAAAGAAACATCCTCCACCACACGCTCCGGAAGCAGATGATCATAAAATTCAATTGTAAGCTGCTCTATGGTCAGTAGCATCCTTTATCTCTCCATTTCTGACAACTTTCCGTTGTACAACTGATCTTAAAAATCAGTCCTTTCACATTTACCTACTAGAAAATAGAAGTTTCAGGTATTCAGCCCCTCTGACATCATGGAAAATCCCAGCACCATCAATACGATCACCAGTCCCGGAAATACCGCATACCAGGGTATCGTGAATAAAAATGACTGCGCCTCGGAAAGCATCCTGCCAAGCGACGCATCCGGCGGCTGGATACCGATGCCCAGATAACTCAGACCGGCCTCCGCCAAAACCGCATTATTAAATCCGATGATGATGGAAGATAACAGGATCGGGAAAATATTTGGCAGAATATGTATAAAAATGACCCTAAAATGAGACGCCCCCATCAATCTTGCACTGGTCACATAATCCAATCCTTTCTGCTTCATATATTCTGATCTGACGATCCTTGCAAAGCTTGGGATAAATGCGATCCCCAGCGCCAATGTAACATTCACCGTCCCCATCCCCAGAAGACTTACCATCACAAGCGCCAAAAGGATACTGGGAAAGGAAAATAACGCATCGTTCACACGCATCAGCACCTCGTCCAGAAGACCGCCAAAATATCCCGTCAGCGCGCCAATCAGCAGTCCAAAAAACGTACCGATACCGACTGTTGCAGCAGAAATAAAAAAGGTATTTCTGATCCCCTCCATCACACGGCTGAAAATATCACGCCCAAAATTATCGCACCCCGTCCAGTGCTGCCAGGAAATACCGGTATTCTTCGCTGCCAGATTCATAGCGTCCGGATCATACGGTGTATAGAAACACCCAATCAATGCCAGAAGCGCAAGAGCTGCAGTAATTCCTGCACCAATCAGGAAATATGCATTATGATATTTGCTTTTCATGCGCTCCCTCCCTTCAAAAAATCCATATTATTCAGCAATCCTCGCGTCTAAAACGCGATACAATATATCCACCAGAAAATTAGTTACCAATACCAATACCGCAATCAGTATGATGATGGCTTCCACCACCGGGAAATCACGATTCGAAATGGAAGTTAACAGGATCCGCCCCAGTCCCGGAATATTAAATACCTGCTCTACTACAATACTTCCCGCGATCATATCTGTAAATGCCATCCCCCAGAAGGTTACAACAGGAAGCATTGCATTCTTGAGCACATGGCGGTAAAGCACTTCCGTCGTGCTGTTTCCTCTGCTGTATGCCGTTCTGACATAATCTTTTTTTGCTTCCGTCAGAATAGAACTCCGAATCAATTTCACTGCCATAGCACATTTGGGTATTGCGATGGCAATGGAGGGCATGATCAGATATCCCAAAAAAGCCCCAAAGTCCTTGGTATAGGAAATATAGCCCCCCGGGCGGAACCATTTGAGCACCAGCCCGAACACATAGGTAAATATAATTCCCAGGAAAAATGCAGGAACCGACATCATCACCTGATTGACTGCATAACCAATCTTATCCAATTTGCTTCCGGTATATTTCGCCAGCAGAACGCCAAGCGGCACCGAGCAGACCATTGTAAGCAGCAGCGCAATCACAGACATCGTCATCGTGATCGGCAGCTTTTCCATGATCATGGACGATACCGGGATATGATAGCTGTAAGACTCTCCAAGATCCCCACAGATAAAGTTCCATACCCATTCGCCATATCGTACCAGAAACGGGCGGTTCAGCCCCATCTGCTCCCGAAGCTGCTCCACACTCTCCTGCGTTGCATTCGTCCCCAGCAGCGAAGTNGCCGGATCTCCGGGGATAATGGCAAATGCAGCAAATACAAAAAAGGATACCACCAGAAGCGTGGCGCACATTGANAAGAACTTTTTTATATAATACATAACCATGTTCTNNTGCCCCTTNCNCCNCTGATGNCATCCNNTNTCNTNGGCGTNAAATATANTTNNCGCCAAACATCATTATTTATAATACAANTTTGCAAANTCCTGCACATAGANCGGATAAAATTCGTATCCTCCGATATTTTCATTAATTGCCACAAATGACGGCAGATCCTGGATATAAACATTGGCTGCTTCCGTAGACAAAATGCTCAGACATTCTTTATAGTATTCTGTCTGCTTAGCGTCATCCACCGTAGCAATGGCATTGGCAAATGCCGCATCATAGTCAGCCGAATTAAAGTTAATAAAGTTTTTGCCATTATCTGAAACAAAACGCTGTAACAGCGCCCTTGCTGTCAGCTCGCTGGCATCCACTCCCACAACAGTCGCCTCAAAATTACGTCCTACATAAACATCAGATAACCATGTATCCCACTCCACCAGATTGATCTTAGCATCTACTCCGATCTCCTTGAGCTGTTCCACCAGCACCTGTGCCGTGGAAACATGGGGCGCATAATTAGAAGGCACCGTAATAGAGAAGGAAAATCCATCCGGATATCCTGCATCAGCTAAAAGCGTTCTTGCCATTTCCAGATTCTGATCATAAGTATGATTTAAACTTTCCTCATAATATTTACCAAATGCCGGGAACACACTGCTTCCAAGCTCTGTCCCTTTGCCGTCAGATACGTAATCCATGATCTCCTGCGGATCGATGGCATAGCAGAGCGCCTGACGTACCCTGACGTCATCAAATGGCTCTACGGCATTGTTCAGATACATCGCCTGTACCAGATTCATAGTACCCTCCAGGATCTCAAACTGACTTCCTTCCAGCTCTTTCACCTGGGAATCCGTAATACGGCAGTACATATCGATAGAACCGCCCAACAGCTCCATCGTAATGGCATCCGGATTGGCACAGATCTTCAGGGTGACATTACGGATATGCGCCGGCTCGCCCCAATAGCCGTCATAGGCTTCCAGTACGATGGACTCCTGCGGCGTCCTGCTGACAAAACGATACGGGCCGGTTCCAATCACCACATTGTTGGGATCTGTATTGGACGCCGGCAAGATCGCCGTCGTCATGGACGCTAAGAACTCCGTATCCGGCTCCTTTAATGTAATGACAACCGTCCTCTCATCCNTTTTCTCAATACCGGCAATATTGGAAAATGCCGCCACCAGCGGTTCCCCTGCTGAAGTGTCGGCACAGCGTTCAATCGAATAAATNACATCNTCNGCCGTCACCGCACTTCCGTCATGNAAGGTTACNCCATCNCTCANTGTAAAGGTATAAACCTTTCCGTCTTCGCTTATGACATAGTCTTCGGCTAAGGCAGCATTCAGATTACCCTCAGAATCGTATTTCACAAGTCCCTCATAGATATTGAACAGGATCTCATCTGTTCCTGCCGCGTTCACAATGTGCGGGTCAAGACCGTCTTCCAAATCCTGTGGAATACCAATGGTAATCGAATCCAAAGAAGTGCCTCCAGCCTTATCGCCTGAGCATCCGCCCAGTGCAATAGTCGTCGTCATAAGCATACCTGCCAAAAACAGACCAAACAGTCTCTTTCCTGCNTTCATGCTTNTNCCNCCTTTGAAAATATTTAGTTGTCGTGCATNTTGTATTACGAAATNCTGAAAAATGCAACTTATTTTTANAAANTGNTTACCAGTTCTCGTATGCAGCTTCCGTCANGGTGATCCCATTANCGCCCAGCGGGATCTCATGATCCAGTCCCACAAATTTACCGTTCTGCTGCCACAANACTTCCTTGACAAAGGCATACTTTTCCTCGTCCCATGTCGTAAAATCATCCAGCACCAGTCCGCCGGTATCACCGGAATTGGCATTAAAACACCAGAAGGTATAATGCAGATGATACTTCCCAATCAGGGTTCTAAGATGCGTCATCCAGGTCAGATTCGGCTCGCGCATAAATCCGCCCCATTCACCAAGCAATAGAGGCGCAGTACCGTCCTCATAGATATAAAACCAATTATCCCGCCAGCAGTCCTCCATCAGGGAATCATAATCATACCCGTCATAAAACCATGGCTGCTGATAGACCGTAGGTCCGTAATCATGGGGAGAATAGACCAGTTTGTTATTAAACTCGCCCAGATCCACCGGGTAATCCCTGACCCCGCGTAGATTGCCGCCCCACCAACAGAAATAATAATCATCCTCATTCGTGGAATGATAGTCACCATTAGATGCAAGATCCACCGGATAGATCTCCAGTCCTTCTATTAAGATCAGTACATTGGGATTAACCGCAAATATCTGTGCCGCCGTTTTTTCCGCTACATATTTCCAGTTATTAGGATCTGTCGAATCATTCCAGATCGCCTTATTTTGTTCATACGGTTTGCCATGCGGCTCATTCTTCAGATCAAATGCAATGATCGTGTCATTATCCTTATACCGATCCGCCACCCATACCCATGCTTCGATAAAATCTGCCTCGTCGATCTCCCCATCTACCCAAAGGTTGACCGTATGACCTGAAGCATTGGTCATAGCGCAGTGGGTATCCAGCAGTACTTTGATACCGTTCTGTTCGCACAGATCCAGAACATAATCAAAAATCTCCAGCGAATTCATACCCACCAGATAATCATTGGTCGCCTGATTAAAATTCGCCGTAGGATACTCCCCGTTCTTCCACTGCAATAATAACTGCGTGGAAATCGGAATCCTTAAAATATTAAATCCGTGATCGGCAATCGCCTTGATAGAGCTGTTAAGATCACACGTCCAAAGTCCGTCAAAACAATTCGTGCCGGTATTATAACCAAACCAGTTAATACCGGTCAGCCAGACCGGTTTCCCGCTGGCGTCAACGATCTGGTTACCTTCTACAAAAAGCCAGTCCCCTTCCGTTGACTGGGAAGCGTTACTGGTAAATACCACCGGAGTTCCCTCCGAAGTATTCTGCCCGGATGCATCAGCTCCGCCCTCTGTCTGGTCCGCTGCATCGATACCCTGTCCATCTCCCTCATTCATACTCTGCGCCGTACCCTCCTGCGCCGAATTGCCGGCGGAAGCCATATTTTCTCCGCTTTCCGTCACCCCGGGCTGCCCCGGCATATCTGCAGACTGATCTGCTCTTTTGCCCGTCCGCGTCAGAAACATCGCAAATACCGTGAGAAAAATGACGCCCAGCACGCCGCAGAAGATAAAAATTCCTTTTTCAATTTTTGACTGATCCATCCGCTCATCCCCAATCTCTTTATTAAATACAGAATAGTATCTCTATGCTGCATTATATTTCTGCATCAAATAGCGGAGATACTCTTTAAACTCATTCGTCAACTACAGATTCGGGAAAGATCACCGCATCATAAATATACCATTCATCACCGTCTTTCCCAATTAAAAATATTGCTTCCCTGTCGAGCGTCGTCTCGCTCCCTTCAAAATGTTCGTTTATCATATAAAAGTAAGGTTCTGAGATTTCCGGCTCTACTCCATAGTTATCCCAAAGGAACGGAAGATATTCTTCATCATCCGACAGATCCATCGTATTGGTAATTGTATAAGTAATAGATAGACTATCGCCAAAAAGGGAACTTATCTGTTCTACATATTCATCTACATCATCTACTCCTTCAACATAAAGAGCAAACTGCAACGCAAGCTCTCTGGTCGTGGGATGAAAAGTTCCGTATGCCTCAACAATATTGTAATTTTCATATGCCTGCAGATATTGTTCTATCGCTTCTTCAGCGGAAGCATAACCTCCGCTAGGGGCATTGGTATATGTCGGCTGCGATTGTGACTCTTCTAACGTATTGCTGACTATTTCATTTGTAACAATATCAATAATATACCATTTCCCGTCCTTTTCTCCTATGAAAAAGGTTTCCAGAATAACTACCGTTCCGTTATTTCCCGAAAAAGTTTCCTGAAGGTCAAATGCCCATACACCCTGCATATCAAACTCAAACTCTGTATCAAAATACCTCTCAATCTGACGGAGTATAGGCCTCCATTCCGATTCATCAAAATAATTTACCTCAAGGATTTCATATTCCCATGAAAAGCCGCCATAAAGAGAATATCTCACCTCTGCAAATTCTTCCAAATCCGCTGAATCATTGAGATTCAGCATTTCTTCCACAAAAACATCCCTCATTTCCGGATGCATGAGCTCATATGCGTCTTCCAGCATCTCACCGTCACGTTCGTTTATCGCATCACCAAATGTCTCTATAAATTCATCAACAATTCCAGCCAAATAATCTGAAAGCACAAATGAAACGTTATCTTTCACAATTTTATCCGTTGTAACCGCAATAATATACCAGTCTTCCTCCTCTTTTCCCACAAAATATTCTCTGCGGACTTTAAGCGTTCCATTTTCTCCTGAAAAAGTCTCTGTCACCTGATAAGAATATGCCTTGGCAATATCCAGATCAGCGTCGTAAGAATCGTCTATTTCCGAAAGAAGGTCCTCCAATTCCTCCTCAGAAAGTCTTTCTGACGCATCAATATTATAAGTCATTTCCATGCCGCCATAATATAAATCCAGATACCGCTCCAGTCCTTCCAGACTGGACATCATATATTCTTCTATCTGCTCATCAATCACGTCGTCCCTGACATCCGGGTGAAAAGTTTCATAAGCGTCATCAAGCCGCAGACGCCCATACTCTTTCATAAAAATACTGACTATTTCCTCACTGGCAGCCTGATCCTGCTGCTCCTCATTATATCTGAGCAGGAAAAATGCGCCTGCGCCCAGCAGAAGAATCAGCGCCAGAAGAATGACCGCAATCAAAATGCCTGTCTTTTTCTTCTTAGGCGGCTCCGCTAAAGCGGCATCGACACTTGCCGGATTTAATTGCATTGTCTGGTTTATTTGGTTCATCTGATTTTCATCCATGAGTAACAATAATCCTCTCCCGCCGGTCTGCCTTCAGCTCTTTGCAAAACAGCGTATAAAGCCAAGAAAAGTTCCCTGCAAATCGGCTATCTCTGCCAGCATCGGAACTTTTTCATATCCCAATATTCTCCTGCCTACCAAACATTATAAAGAAATTATAATATATTGTAAAGCAGAAGTTGTCAGCTCTTCCGAAACGATGCTGGATCTTACAAAAATATGGATATTTTTATAAAATTATAGTATAATTCAGCCAGAAAGGGAGCTTCTTATGAAAAAATATAAACCACTAATCATTTTTTTAATATTTTCTATCTTTGTCCTTTTAATCGCCGGACTTGCATACATGCGGGACAGCCTCGCGGCATCCGGCAACGCTGTTGTATCTGTCTCTGCTGCATCAACGCCGTCAGACGAAGACGGCATTTCCCAAAATACGGTTTCCGGTGAGGTTATCTCTTTATCTGCAAATATTTCAGAAGATTCTGTTCCTCTGGAACCTATGTTTGAGGAATATGATATCCATCTTATGATGGTCGGCGACAATCTGTTTCATATGGGAGTTGTCCAGACCGGCCGACAGGAGGACGGCTCATACGACTATACCTGTCTTTATGATGGTATCAGCGATTTCATTGATGCAGCAGATATCAGCATGATCAATCAGGAAACGATCCTTGGCGGCAATGAGCTTGGATTCTCCGGCTATCCTAACTTTAACTCTCCCACAGAAGTTGGAGATTCGCTTGCAAAAGTGGGATTTGACGTGGTCCTGCACGCCTCCAATCATGCCGCTGACCAGGGAGACCGTGGTCTGCTGAACTGCGTGGAATTTTGGGAGACAGAACATCCCGAAATCCTTATGGTCGGCATCAACGGTTCCGCTCCGGAAGATGATGACACTGTTTCCGTAAGTGCAAACGATCTGTCAGATACTATCCCGATCCTTGAGGTGCAGGGCGTTACTTTCGCTATCCTGAACTATACTTATGGTCCGAATATGGGTTCCATACCGTCAGACATTTTCGGTCACCTGAATATCCTTTGCGCGTGGAATGAATCCAACAAATATATCGATTATACAACGCTGAATCCCCAGGTGCTGGAAGATATCCGGCTGGCGGACGAGCTTGCGGATATTGTCATCGTATGCCCGCACTGGGGTACGGAATATACCACTAAGCCTTCCACCTATCAGGAAACCTTCGCTATGCAGATGACGGAAGCAGGGGCCGACCTGATCATCGGCACGCATCCGCATGTTATACAGCCGGTGGAATGGATTACCGCCGAAAACGGCAACCGTGCGCTCTGCTATTACTCCCTTGGCAATTATGTCTCCACACAGAAGCAGTGCCTCTGTATGCTGGAAGCCATGGCATGGGTAACTTTCCATGTAACGGAAGACAGTGTTGAGATCGACATGGAGCATACCGGGGCAATCCCATTAGTCTGCCATTATACAAGCGATCCTGTCCGCGTGGAAAATATCTATCTTCTGGAAGATTATACGGCGGAACAAGCCGCCGCACATGGTATCCGTTCCTATGGAGGAGTTGTGCTGTATCTGGAAGATCTGCAGAATTGGAGTGATGAAGTGCTGAGTGAAAATGCGATCCTCGCTGAGGAAGCGCTTGGATACCATGATTAGGCTAAACAATGCATTAAATCTTATATATGCTTAAAAGTTAAATAAGTCCATATCAAAATCTTCAGGAACAATCGTCGAGTTATAAAGGAACCATTTATCGCCGTCTCTTCCTGCCATAATCAGTTCTGCTCTGTCAAGCGTAGTATTGTCTCCTTCGTAATGTTCCTCTAATACATACATACAAGCGTCTGAAATATTCGCAGGGGGTATTTCGCTGCCCCAGAGGATCATGGAAAAAGCTGCCAGTTCATTTTCTGAAAGATCCTGCTTCACAGTTATGGTATAAGTAACCGATAAACTGCCGCCAAAAAGGGAATTTATCATTTCACTGTATTCATCTGCATCGTCCGCACCATCGTAGTAACACGCTTTCTCCAATGCATCATCCCTGATTGCGGGATGAAAAGCCATATAAGCTTCTTCTACATCAAAATCTTCAAATGCATACAGAAAATGTTCTATCGCTTCTTCAGCGGAAGAATATCCCTCAGGGCCCGTAAACGTCGGCTGTACATATAAGGTGTCGCTAATTACTTCTTCCGAATTGATATCAATAATGTACCACTTTCCGTCTTCTTCTCCCACAAAATAGTTTTCCACCATAACTACGGTCCCATTGCTTCCCGTAAAAGTTTCTTTCAGATCAAATTGCCATACGCTCCGCATGCCAAAATCAAACTCTGTATCAAAATAATCTTCTATTTGACGGAGAATGGAGTTCCACTCTCTTTCTTTCAGATAATTTATCTCCAAAATTTCATATTCCGATGAAAAGCCTCCGAAAAGAAAATTTCTCTGCTCTGCAAAATCCCCCAGATCTTCCAAACCATTTTGGAGCATCCACTGTTCTATAAATACATCCCGTATTTCCGGATGCATAAGCGCATATGCGTCTTCCATCTTCTCACCGTCGCATTCGCTTATTGCTTCACTATATAAGGTCATAAATTCATCAATTATTTCAGTTGTTAAATATTCTGTAATCGAGAAGGAAACGTCATCTTTCACAATTTTATCCGTTGTAACTATAATAATATACCAGTCTTCCCCTTCTTTTCCCACAAAATAATCTTTACGCACCTTAAGCGTCCCATTTTCTCCGGAAAAAACTTCCGTCACCTGATAATCATATGCCTTGTCAATATCCAGATCAGCGTCGTAGGCGTCATCTATTTCCGAAAGAATGTCCTCCAATTCTTCCTCTGAAAGTTTTTTTGACGTATTGATCTCATAAGTCAGTTCCATGTCTCCGAAATACAGATCAAGATACTGTTCCAGACCTGTAAGTCCGGACACCATATATTCATCCAACTGCTCATCGATCACGCCGTCCCTGACATCCGGATGAAAAGTTTCATAAGCGTCTTCAAGATGCAGACGCCCATACGCTTTCATAAAAGCTTCAATTATTTCCACGCTTTCATCTTTATCCTGTTGTTCTCTGTACTTAAACAATCCAAAAGCGCCTGCCCCAAGCAGCAATATAAAGGCAAAAATAATGCCTGCTATCACAAAACCTGTTTTTTTCTTCTTAGGCGACGCCATCAAAACGCTACCAGCGTCGCCAGCAACTGCCGGCTGCCCGTAAATTCCGTCTGTCTGGTTCATTTGGTTCATCTGGTTCATTTGGTTCATTTGGTTCATTTGGTTTTCATCCATGGTAAAATATTCCTTCCTTAATTATCTTAATATGCAATGTATCATAAAACAGCGAGTAAATTGTACTTCATTATAATAGTAATTTATTCTGTTGTAAAGCAATAATTTACTTATTTTAAAGCAGCAAAAAAGGACGTTATTGAAACGTCCTCTTAATACATCTTCTTAATCAATCACATTTTTGATTCCTATGATATTGTCATACAACGCATCCCCAATGATAACGCCCTTGCGTGAATTCGCCTCATGAATGATCTTACCGTCGCCGATATATAGGGCAACGTGCGTGCAACTCGCGCCGCCGTTCGAGGAATAACAGATGATGTCTCCCGGCTGTATCTCACTGTAACTGATGCTCCTGCCTGCCGACGAATATTGTCCTGCCGGCGTCCTGCTCAAGGAATAGCCATATTCTTTATAGAGCAGACAGGTAAATCCGGAACAATCCGTTCCTCCTGCCAGACTGGAGCCGCCATGCACATATCTGTTTCCAAGGAACTGCATGGCATAATCTACAATAGACCGTCTGAGTTCTTCATTGGAAGTATATGTTACATCCGGCGGTGTCAGGTCAGTCAATATCTCCGGACTGTCCTGCTGAGAATCTCTCTCTCTTGCCTGTTGCGCTCTCTGCGCCTCCAGTTCCGCCTGTTCCTCCGCGATCGACTTGGCATAAACAAATTCCTCATCAATCGTCACATACTCAGCCGCAATATATCCCTGCTTACTTTCAGCATACTGCACTTTGAGCCATTCGCCGTAGTCCTCCAGCAAAAGTGCCTTTTCTCCACGCGTCAGATAGCCGATGCGTTCTGACGTAATATCAGGCTGCCCGCGCACATTCAGACGGTCAACTGCTACTACGGCATAATGCGTAACATAATCCTGCGCCGCTTGGGCCGCCTCGTCTCCATAGATAAAATATTCCGCTTTAATATATCCTTCAACACTGCCAGAAATAATCTTAAACCAATCATCTTCCTCTCCGGCAACGTCCTGAATCTCCGCTACTGCACCGTCATAGATCTTACCGACGATTGCACTTTCCGTATTCGGCTCCTCTCTGACGTTCACATAATTGCTTACCTGCGCGATTGCAAGATTGGCATATTCACTTTCTTCCTCATCCTGCTCCTCTTGTTCCGATGCGTTCAGGACTACCGCGTCAGGATCCGCTAAAACCTGCTGCAGCATATCCTGCGCAGCCTCAGCCGCCTCGGTCATCTGATTGTCAGAAATCGTCAGCCGTATCACCTCTAACGGCACATTATCTACCGAAACAGCACCCGCTCCTGCTGCCATAGCTGCTTCCGATCCGGTAGCAGATGCGCTGTACGCCACAACGCACACAAGAATCAGCATCGCCGCCACTGACAATATATTAATCAACTTATACAACATATGATCCTGTTTTCTGATCCAGTCGATTTCCTCCGGCCAGTCTCTTTTTTTCATCCTTATCCTCCATGCTGCGCCTATCTATTCACACAGCTAATGGTTTTTGTAATATTTATTACGAAATTGTTACAACTTTGTGACGATGAAGCCATTATATCACAATTTTGTAACATGTCAACCATTTTTTTACTTTTTTATAATACTGAGGATCATTCAAGAATTTTTTCCAAAGGTGCTTAGATGGAATCTGATTTTTCTTTTCTATAATAAAATCCCCGGACAAAACATCCGGGGATTTTAAATGCGCAGCCGATCACAACGGACGCCCTGCTGCGCAGGCGTCCTTATAGTGGACTATTAGTAAGCCACTTTTAAAGCGGGACGCACACAGTTAAAATAATCCACGGGGCTGCCGTAGTTATAGACTATGCTACCGTTGGTGACGATCACCGCACTGTAACTATCGTCGCCGGGCGAACGCAGCCACCAAACACCGCTGCCTACGGCAAAACTCGTATCATAGCCAAAGTTATCCAGATAATACTGTGCATCCTCTTCCGAATAGGAACTTCCTCCTTTTGCAGCTAGATATGCCGTCGGTTCTGCACACACACGGCTGTCCTGTTCGTAATAATAAATGGCATACTCACACACTTCGATATAGGTGTTGTTATACAAAGGATCGCTTTCAGGCGTCATGGGAATTCCAAAGTATTTTTCAACCTCTCCAAGCGATAGCAGCCATACCTTATCCACCGTATCACTGCCACCCTCTGTATCCCAAAACGGGTTATCTTCATTGACGACATCGGTATTGACGATCGCCGCCTGTTCCTTCTCAGAGAATGTCTCGTTATAAAACTCATCATTCAGCCAGCTTCTAAGGGTGCAGTCCTCCCAAGTGATATTCGTATTCTCTTTATTGTATGGCTCGCGAGCTAACAGATAAACAGACAGCAGCGTCACCTCTCCGTCCGCCTTGTCCAGCACATACCATTCCACCGGTTCCGTACCGTTCGCTGTGTCATTGTCCTGCTCATAGCTTCCAAAGTATACGATATCCCCGACAGAGGCAGCGGCAATCGCCGCGATCTCATCCTCATATGGTATCTTGCCTGCCGTGTCGGTTTCTTCCGCAGATTCTTGTATACCCGCTTCTTCCAAAGAATCCATTATTTCTACTGTTTCCTCACCGCTTTCCTCTCCCGGATTCTCCTGCTTTTCGCCGCATGATATACATGTTATCATCACAAAGAGCAACCCGGCAGCCATAAGCGGCATCACTTTGTTGTTTTTTCTGTTCATTTTTATTATCCTCCATATATCGTTTGCTTATGGGCTATGGAACTTCCAGCCACAAAACTTTACATCATCCTTAGAAGTTCTTCCCCGACATAATATATCATCTTGAAGAAACATTTTCAATGCTTTAAACATACTTATTTTGTCCCATATATATAAGGGAATTTAGCATTATAAAAAAGGAGGAATATTATACATGATCTATGGTCTTGGTGAACATTAGCCAATCTTTACCGCTGTTCCACTGATTATCTGCTTGGATTTAAACCGCACGACAAAAATAAGTCTCTTGACGCTTCCATGCTGGATGATGAACAAAGACGGCTTATGCAGCATTTTCTTTATAGCCTAAAATAACCGGTCTATTATTTCTCAATAAAATTTTTGTTTGTCAGCAATTCTCCACGCTTTACATTTCACCTGAAAGATGTCATAATAGATATATCGCTTTAGCGCATTAAAGCAATAAAATGATATATTTATGACACTAAAAAAGAAAAATACAATATAGAGAAGAAATGGAGAAAAAGATATGCCTATTACAGAAATTTTGGAAGAAAACTGCAGAAAATACGGTTCCGATATCGCCCTGGTGGAGATCAATCCCGAGATCAAGGAGAACCGTCGCGTCACCTGGAAGGAATATGAACTGATTGAGCCCAATCCCACGACCCACTACCGCCGTGAGATCACTTGGAACGTATTTAATGAAAAAGCAAACCGATTCGCCAACATGCTTTTGGACCGGGGTGTCAAGAAAGGCGACAAGGTTGCTATTCTTCTGATGAACTGTCTGGAATGGCTGCCGATCTATTTTGGCATCTTAAAAACCGGCGCGCTTGCCGTACCCTTAAATTTCCGGTATGCATCTGACGAAATCGAATACTGTCTGAACCTCTCCGAGTCGGACATCCTTGTATTCGGTCCGGAATTTATCGGGCGTGTGGAAGAAATCGCCGAACGTATCAGCAAAAACCGCCTGCTATTTTATGTGGGCGATAACTGTCCTACCTTTGCCGAAGACTATGCGGCATTAACAGCCAACTGCTCCAGCGTTTCACCGAACATCAAACTGACGGATGACGACGATGCCGCAATTTATTTTTCTTCCGGTACAACAGGCTTTCCAAAAGCAATCCTACATAAACATTTAAGCCTGATGCATTCCTGTAAGGTAGAGCAAAATCATCACGGACAGACAAAAGATGATATCTTTTTATGTATTCCGCCGCTTTACCATACTGGCGCAAAGATGCATTGGTTCGGCAGCTTCCTTGTGGGGGCCAAATCCGTCCTTTTAAAAGGAACGAAACCTGATATCATTTTAAACGCCGTATCGCAGGAACACTGTTCCATCGTCTGGCTGCTTGTACCCTGGGCCCAGGATATCTTAGATGCCATCGACCGCGGCGAAATCAATATCGACAGACTGGAGCTTTCCCAATGGAGACTGATGCACATCGGCGCACAGCCGGTTCCTCCCAGCCTGATCAAACGCTGGAAAGAAATATTTCCGGATCATCAGTATGATACCAATTACGGTCTCTCCGAATCCATCGGACCGGGCGCAGTTCACCTTGGCGTAGAAAATATCCACAAAGTCGGAGCCATCGGAAAAGCCGGCTACGGCTGGGAAGTTATGATTGCCGATCCCGACGGAAGCCCTGTGAAAAAAGGCGATGTAGGCGAGCTTCTCCTAAAAGGACCGGGCGACATGACCTGTTACTACAATGATCCCGAAGCTACCGCTGAAACATTAAAGGACGGCTGGCTTTATACCGGCGATATGGCCATGGAGGATGAGGACGGTTTTATCTTTCTGGTTGACAGGAAAAAAGATGTGGTCATCTCCGGCGGCGAGAATATCTATCCGGTACAGATCGAAGATTTTCTCCGCACCAACGATAAGATCAAAGACGTAGCTGTCATCGGTCTTCCGGATAAGCGTCTTGGCGAAATTACGGCAGCCATTATCGAGATCAAAGAAGGAATGACTTCTACAGAAGAAGAGATTCAGGAATTCTGCACGAAGCTCCCGCGCTATAAACGTCCCCGTAAGATCATCTTTGCCGATGTTCCCAGAAATCCCACGGGCAAGATCGAGAAACCGAAGCTGCGGGAGATCTATGGCGCTGATCATCTTGTTGCTGCACAAAATCAGGGTTAATGATCCACTGAATCTTATACCTGAAAGCAGATAGGAATACTGAAAGTAATCAAAAAACGGCTTCTGAAATGTTAATGATACATCTCAAAAGTCGTTTTTCTTCTAAATATACTTCTTCCTTCTTTGGAAGCGTCAGCCAGAACAGAATCTTGACAAGGGAGACCGTTCCCTTTGACATGATATTATCTATCTTATATTGCAATTTTTCCCTTGGACTGCGCTTCATTGTCTTATCCTCCAGCAACTATTTCCTTTATCTTATAAAAATTGCGGACAAAAAGCAACAAGACATTTGATTCGTCCCAGAAAACAGTCGTAGCATGGAGGTCAGGAATAATAAAAATATATATCACGGATCCAGGCACAGACTAACCCATCTCTCATAGATTTTGCTGGATTCAAACAAACTAATGATTGCCAGAGCGTTCCACTCGTAGGATTTATATTCTAATTCTCCCTTTTCATATCTGCCGTCTCCCAGATAGACCATTGTGCAGCTTTCTATTATCTCATGTTTTCTTGAAAGCCACTCCGGCTGTTCATGCCAATATATTCTTATATAATAAACAGTCCAAAGGTATCTTTCCCCTTCCGTTTCCTGCAAGTTCTGCTGTCCCTGCCCGCTGCTTTGCGGCACAGAAGCCTGTTCCCCTGCATCATAATACTCCCCCTCTATATCATAATTATCCACATACCGGTTAAGGCGGCGTGTTTCCCAACTGGATAACCTTCCCAGATAGATCACATTCTCCGCTTTCTCCCAGACATTGTCATCATACCCTCTCTCATGTCCATCCTCTTCACCGGAATAATAGTAACCCCAGGGAGTAGCGTGCTCCGGCCACTCGAAACAGTAGGCATCACCATTATTAAAAACACAAAGATACCGCTCTATTTCTTCCTGATTTTCATTATCATATACAATAATTGTGG
>WFLX010130854.1_pt1 | contig 28714 bp, 22 predicted proteins | sample 4967041 | NCBI WGS metagenome assembly WFLX01 (sample SAMN12857096, study PRJNA449069) | gut metagenome | isolation source: stool from male and female vole | host: Microtus ochrogaster | place: USA:Florida | collected 2017
AGGCTGCGCTCAAGAAAGCCGGCATCAATCCTAACCTCGTTGACAGCGAAGCTCACATCGAGTCGAACATCAACAAGGGCTGGCTCACCGCTGAGGAGGCTGACAAGGCTCGCAAAATCGCTAAGGAAACCGCTGAAGCCAAGGCTGCTAATCTTCCCGCTCAGATGATCGAGAACATCGCTCAAGGTCGTCTCAACAAGTTCTTCAAGGAATCTTGCCTTATGGAGCAGGAATTCGTAAAGGAACCTGATTTGACTATCGAGAAATATCTTGAAAAAGCTTCTAACGGCTTGACCGTAGTTGCTTTCAAGCGCGTGAACTTGAATCAGGACTAATCTCCTAAGAAGTCATAACTTTTTATAATAGAGAAATCCGGTAATGCGTTCAGCATGCCGGATTTCTCATTTTTATACCCCGCCCCGGCGACTGTTGTATTCGATAAAGAACGTAGCGGCATGGCATGCCATGCCGTCATTGCAATGCATTGGGTATTAATGAAATATTTTGAGCGTCAGTGAAATATGGTCGGTTGCATCGCGCGCGATCTACCTACTTCTTCCATCATCGCTGCTATCAATGAGGCTGTAGGCGCGGCGCCTTTGGGTTGCAAGTTAGCGTGATTATTGCTAAATTTGTAGCCTGAAACAGTTTAACTCGGTTGATAATGGAAAATAACGCTAAAAAGCCGGCGGGNCTTATNNCCGGNATCNTTCTACTCGCATTNTNGCTCGNGATTGCTANTGTGGCATTTATTTTCACCACTCGTTNGANGAATAAGAAAGTTGAGGCTGCCACCCTCGCCAACGAGCAGTTGCAGCTCACCAATGAACAGCTTCAGCTCGCTCAGGAGTATCAGGTGCTGAATACCGAGTTTTCGCAATATGAAAACCAGTCGCAGTTGCTTGCCAGCGATTCGCTGGTCACAAAATATGCCGCCGCTAAGAGCAAGGTGGAGAAATTGCTTCAAGAATTGAATTCGGAAAAAAAGAAAAGCGCCCAGCGCATCAAGCAGCTTCAGGATGAAATCGGAACCCTGAAGAATATCCTGCGCCATTATGTCACTCAGATTGACTCGCTTGGAAAGGAGAACGCCGGTCTGCGCGCCGAGAATGAGGAGATGCGCGAACGCAACCAGCAGTTGTCGACGCGCGTGGCTACCGAAACGAAACGCAACGAGGCGCTGTCTGAGCGCATGACTCTCGCCGAGAAACTCAATGTGACCGGCGTAAGCTTGACGGCATTGAAAAAGAATGGAAAGGTGGAGAAGAATGTGACCAAGGCGCGTCAGCTCGACGTTACGTTCACTATTCCGCAGAATAATTCGACCCCCGTGGGCGAGAAGGTGATTTATCTCCGCATCGTGAGTCCGGAAGGCTCATTGCTCGGCAATGGCGGCTCTTTCAGCTTTGAGGGCGGAAGCGTGCAGTGTACTGCAAAGAAGGTTATCGAGTATTCAGGCGAGGAGATTTCAGGCATCCACATCTATTGGGACGTGAACACTACGCTCACCCCCGGTGAATATCTCGTGGAGCTTTTTGNCGACAATTTCCGCTTGACTTCGCGCANGTTTANATTGCGTAAATAACAGTTGCGGCTATGTCGGAATTTCTTGACTATTTCCTTGAGCAGATAAATTCTATCGAAGTCAACACTCTGTCATCGATTTTCAAACTCACGCTGAGTCTCATATTGGGGAGCCTTGTGGGTTTTGAGCGTAAACGGAAAGGGCAGCCTGCGGGAGTGCGCACTTTCGCGCTCATTTCGATGGGCGCAACGCTGTCCATGATTCTGTCGATCTACGTGCCTCAGGAGTATCTCGGCTTGAAGAACGGCGATCCCGGGCGTATCGCCGCGCAGGTGGTTACCGGTATCGGTTTCCTTGGAGCCGGAGCTATCATACAGATGAAGGGCTCGGTGAGAGGACTTACTACGGCTGCCGGAATCTGGATAATGGCGGCGATAGGGATGGCTGTCGGCGTGGGGCTTTATGTGATGGCATTTGCCGCCACGATATTGGTGCTCATCGTTCTGGTTCTCATAGAGCGTTTCGAGCACAATATCAACGCAGGGGTGGAATCGCGCATAATAAGGCTAAGGCTCTCGGTCATAGCCGAGGATATCGACGGCTATCGCGAAGTGTTGAAAAAGCACCGCATTCATCTCACCAATGTCTATGTTGAATATGATTATGACGGTCCCGTTACGAGGCTTAATCTTGTGGTGCTTATGAAGGAGCATACCAATTATATGAAATTATTCGCCGATTTGCGTCAAGTGAAGCCTACGGTGGCAATCTCTCTCGCCAATCAGGTGAGCATAAGCTGATATATCATACACAATGAGCGAGTTACAAGTTGAAAATTTAGTATCTGATTTAGCTTTTATCCTTATCCTCGGCGCTTTTGTCACCGTCCTGTTCAAGTGGCTTAAGCAGCCGGTGGTGCTCGGNTNCATAGTGGCGGGATTTCTTGCCAGCCCCNATTTTGNATATCTTCCGTCGGTNACCACCGAGAGCAATATAGAGTTCTGGGCTCAGCTCGGAATTGTGGTGCTCCTCTTCTCGCTTGGTCTTGAATTCAGCTTCAAGAAATTGCTGAATGTTGGAGGTTCGGCTGTAGTCACCGCGCTGATTATCGTCACCGGCATGATGGCTTCGGGATTTGCCATAGGNCACATATTGCATTTCTCCAATATGAACAGCCTGTTTCTTGGAGGAATGCTGTCAATGTCCTCGACCACAATCATTATTAAAGCATTTACCGATCTTGGCATCAGGCAGAAAAAATTTGCATCGCTTGTATTCGCTGTGCTTATTGTCGAGGACCTTTTCGCTGTGTTGATGATGGTGATTCTGTCATCGATAGCGATAAACAAGAGTGTTGAGGGAGCCGAGATGCTTTTCAGTGTGAGCAAACTCGTGTTTTTCCTTGTGATATGGTTCTTGGTGGGAGTTTATGTGCTTCCCACGCTGCTCAACTCTATAAGGCGTTATCTCAACAACGAGACGCTGCTCATCATCAGCCTCGGGCTCTGTTTCGGCATGGCGGTGTTCTCGGTCTACTGCGGATTTTCGCTCGCGCTCGGAGCTTTTGTTATGGGGTCGATTATAGCCGGCATCAGCTATGCCGAGCGAATAGAGTCGGTGGTGACTCCTGTCAAAGACCTTTTCGGAGCCGTGTTTTTCATTTCAGTGGGCATGATGGTGAACCCGGCGGTGATAGTTGAATACTGGTCGCCGATATTGATTCTTTCATGTGTAGTGATCGTCGGAATGATTATTTTCGGCACGTTCGGTATGCTCATCACGGGGCAGTCCCTGAGGGTGGCGATGGAATCGGGCTTCTCGCTTACTCAGATTGGTGAATTCGCATTCATTATCGCCTCGCTCGGAATGTCGCTGGGAGTGCTCGACAATAACATTTACCCGATCGTGGTCGCCGTTTCGGTGATAACGACTTTTACGACCCCCTATTTCATCCGTCTCGCCGATCCCGCCTATAATCTGGTGGAGCGGTGCCTGCCGGCTCGACTTCATTTCCTGATAGAGCGTTATAGCGGAAAGGCGAGTTCCGAGAGTGAAACCCGCGCATTGTGGCTTTCGGTGATCAAGCGCTATACATGGCGCATAGTTTTGTATTCAATCGTCGTTATCGCCGTGATTCTCGTGTGGACCCGCATTTTGTTGCCCTGGCTCCTTGAAATTTCTCCAATGTGGGGGCGGTTGATATGCAGCGTTACGGCTTTGCTGGTAATGTCGCCGTTCCTGCTTGCGCTTGCCATCCCGGCATCGAAGCAGACTGAACGCGAGCGTCTCCGCGCGGCAAACGCTCATTTTGACGTGCCCTTGATCGTGATGACGATTTTCAGGTTGTTGCTTGCTTTGGGTTTTATCGTCTATACGCTGAGCGTGATCCACTCGATGTGGGTGGGCTGGATAATCGGCTTCCTTATATTTGCCGCCCTGCTTGGCACATGGTCGGGCAAGCTCAAGAAGCAGACCCGCATGATTGAAGCCCGTTTCTTTGACAATCTTAACGAGCGCGAATTGAGCCGCAGCGGTAAGAACAACAATCTCGTAAGCGATATGCACCTCGCCTACATAAGAGTGGGATATTCTTCTCCGTTTGTGGGGAAGAGACTGATTGATTCTGACATGAGGCGACGCTACGGGGTGAACGTGGCGAGCATTCAGCGAGGCGGCGAGCTGATTGCCGTGCCTAACGGGAACGAACGCTTGTTCCCGGGCGACGTGATCGGCGTGATCGGAACCGACGAGCTGATAGAGGAGCTGCTTCCTGTGGTGGAAATGGAGGAGCTTTCCCATGAAAATCAGGTTTCCGACATGAAACTTACAAGCATTCACCTTTCGGAAAATTCTCCGCTGATAGGACAGACTTCGGCATCGGCTCAGATAAGGGACCGTTACAAAGCTCTTCTTGTGGCGATACAACACTCCGACGGGTCATTCGACCATCCGACCGGCAGCACTGTGTTCTATGCCGATGATGTGTTGTGGATGGTGGGCGATCCTAAAATATTGAAAAATCTTAAGTAGACCGGATTATGTGGATTATCCTTGCTATCGTGTCGGGGCTGTGTCTCGGCTTCTATGATATATTTAAGAAAATATCGGTTGACGGCAACAATGTGCTCGTCGTGCTGTTTCTCAACACGGTGTTCAGCGTCCTGCTGATGTCGCCGGTGCTGGTTATGTGTCTTGCCGATGGAAGCATTGGGCTTGGCAACACATGGCACGGTCATTTCGAGATTATAATCAAGTCGTTCATCGTGCTGTCGTCATGGCTGCTCGGTTATTTCGGGCTTAAGCATCTTCCGCTCACTATCGCAGGTCCCATCAACGCTTCGCGTCCCGTCATCGTGCTTGTCGGCGCTTTGCTGATTTTCCATGAAAGCCTCAACTGGATGCAATGGGTGGGTATTCTGCTGGGATTCTGGTCGCTGTTCTTTATAAGCCGCGTTGGTAGCAAGGAGGGTTTTTCGTTCTCCCATTCGCGNTGGTTGTGGTTNAGCATCGGAGCGACNGTGATNGGGGCTGTCAGCGCTCTTTNTGACAAATACCTGTTGAAGACTTATGAGCCGCTCGAGGTTCAGGCGTGGTACTCGTTCTACCAGATNATTATCNTGGGCATGGCGATCGGCATCATTCTCTATTNCAAGAAAGAACGCACGCCCTTCAAGTGGAAGTGGGCGATCCCCCTTATTTCGCTGTTCCTCACTATCGCCGATGTCGCTTATTTCTATTCGCTCTCTATCGACGGCTCCATGATTGCGGTGGTGTCGATGATAAGGCGCGGTTCAGTGATAGTGTCATTTTTCTATGGCGTGATAGCGTTGCACGAGAAGCATATACGCCTCAAGCTTATAGACCTCGGGGTGCTGCTGGTGGGACTCGTGTTCCTCGTNCTCGGCTCTTAGAGCCTGCNTCACAAACAAATTTAATCGTCGCAAGCGAGGCGCGCGAAATGATGAGCCGCCCCGCATTCATGCAGGGTGTGGTCTATGATGATGTGGCGGTTGGCGATTTCTGCGATGGTCGACATCTCGTGGGAAACAAGGACGAATGTCGTGTCGCTTTTCATCGCTTCGATTATTTCATAAAGCTTCTTTTCGTAATGCTTGTCGAGATAGCTTAGCGGCTCGTCGAGCACCAGCATCTGAGGATTGGATATCAGGGCTCTTCCGAAGAGTGTGCGTTGCAATTGACCTCCTGAGATTTCACCGATAGTGTGGTCGGCGTGATCGGTGAGCCCCATTGTTTCCATAGTTTTTTCAACGAGGGCGTTCTTTTCCTGTTTCGACAGATGTCTCGCCGCCATCAGCCCCAGCTTGATGACTTCCCTGACGGTGATTGGAAAGCGACTGTCGATTGAATTCTTTTGAGGCAGATAGCCTATTGCCGGGCGGTTGCCTATCGCCGGAAACCGGTAGGTGACTGAGCCTGCCGTCGGAGCCAATAGTTTGAGCAGTATTCTGAGCAAGGTGGTTTTGCCGCCTCCGTTAGGACCGGTTATGGCAAGGAAATCGCCTTGCTTGATATCGAGATTGATGTCGGTGAGCACTGCCTTGCGGTCATAGATCATTCCGATCCGCTTCAGGCTTATGAGTGTGTTATCGAGAGAGGGCATCGGCTATTTTTGTGATTTCTTCTTCCCAGTTATAGTTGAGAGGATTTATGGTGACGAGTTCGGCTTGGAGCTGTTCGTTGGCTACGGTAGCCTGACGCGAATCGACATCTTTCTGGAAAAACAACACTTTCGCTCCTGCCTGTTTCGCTTGTTCGATTGCCGACTGCATCATTGTGACTGACGCCTCCTTTCCCTCGGGGCTCAATGAGATTTGATGCAAACCGTAGTCGCGGGCGAAGTAGCTCAATGACGGATGCCAAACGATGAACGCTTTCCCCTCGCGAGAAGCCAGCCGGCTCTCTATCGACTTGTCGAGACTGTCGAGCGAGTTGAGCAGCGCTTCGAAATTCCGGGTATAGGCGCTTTTGTTTACCGAGTCGAGCTCCACAAGTCCCTTATACATGTTGGCGGCGATTATCTTGGCGTTTTTGACCGAGGTCCATGTATGGGGGTCAATCTCTTTGTCGCCGCTATGTCCCGAGTGGGTGCCTGTGATGAGGTCTATTCCTGCCGAACTGTCAATTATTTTCAGGTCGGGGTTGTTTTTGGTCACTTTGGTGATGATGGCGCTTTCAAACGGGATATTTCCAATGCGGAAATAGGCGGCGCTGTTTTCGAGACTGAGCATGTGGGTGAGTCCGGGGTCGTAGGATTCGGGATTGGCGCCGTTGCTCAACAGGCATTTCACGTCCCACTTGTCACCGGCGATTTTTTCAAGCAGATATTTCTGGGGCTGGATGCTGACGGTGATTACAGGCTTGTCGGTTACTTCGGGGGCGCAACCGGAAAATAGGGTGCCGACGAGAAGAGCCGAGAGAAGGAGAAGCGATTGTAGATATTTGAATTTTGGCATAAGAATCTGAATTGTGCTTGCAAATGAGTGCAAATTTATATAAAAACAAAACAAAAGCCAATCACTTGCCGGCTTTTTTGTGATAAACCTCCCTCCACAACAAGTCGCGGGCATAGGGGAGATCGATTTCGCCTGTGGTCATGAGTGTCAGCGGCACTTCGGGCAGTCCATCGCTATAAGGCGGCTGAATGTAGTTGAAGTCGTTCCTTGGCGTGAAACCGAGGCGCGAATAGAAATTTATGCGGCGACGCGCTGTTTCTCCCAGTTCCACAGGCTCGGCTTCGAGCAGATAATTTCCGGGCAATTTTTCCATGAGCGACATTAGCGCCCGGCTCCCCGCGCCATTGCCGCGCATGTCGGGAGCGATGGCGAAATGCTCGATATAGTTCATGCGGTCGAATCGCCACACGGTGATAAACCCCATGATTTCATCGGCGCCAATGACGGCGAACGGGTGGAAAAAATCGTGATCAGGCGCCGTGAGGAGCTTTTCCATTTCCCGCCATGGACGGCGCTCTTCGGGAGGAAATGCCTCGCAATATATTTCTTTAAATCGGGATATATTTTCGGGCGTAGGGGCAAATGCTTCTATGCGTGGATGTTGAACTGTCATTGATGGTCGTGTGGAATAAAATGATAATGTAAATTTAGGTATATTTGTTGACGTTTTAATTAATTTATTAGTAATTTTGTGATATTGAAATTAAACATCGATTCAAATTAAACAACTACATATATAAATTAGTATGGCTAAACCACAGTTAGACACTCTTGATTATAAGATTCTTAAGATGCTCTCGGGAAATGGTCGAAAGCCTTTTCTTGAAATAGCTCGCGAGTGTGGAGTTTCGGGAGCCGCTATTCATCAGCGCATTCAGAAGCTGATGGCTTTAGGAGTGCTTAAAGGAACGGAATGCCTCATCAATCCGGCGGCGGTAGGATATGAAACTTGCGCCTATATCGGTTTTTTTCTTAAAGATCCGTCAAAGTTTGACGAGGTGGTTGAGAAGCTTAAAGCCATCCCCGAAGTTGTGGAAGTGCATTTCACCACTGGACAATATGACATGTTCATTAAATTGTTTGCCCGAAATAATGACCATTTGCTCCACATCATCCACGAGCAGTTGCAGGGGCTTGGCTTGGCAAGAACGGAATCGTTGATTTCTTTCAAGGAGGTGTTCCGTCGCCAGCTTCCGGTTTCAGAAGAAAATTGATTTACGATTGACTATTTTTTTGCTTCGGGGCTCAGTACGGGTCCCGAAATTTTTTGTGTAAGCCGCGGGGGAGGAGCGGGGTGCTTAAATTTGCCGTCATGGATAAATCTATTTTCCTCGTTCTGCGTTTATCTAATATATAATCTACACGGAAAAGAGAATACAAGGACTATGAATACCGACTATACTTCCATTCTTCTTAATGCCATTTCATGGGCGAGAGAGGCGGGTGCCGTTCACTTGCGCTATTTCAGGGGTAATGAACTTGCCATTCAGTCAAAGTTTAATGACAGCGACATAGTGACGGCTGCCGATAAGGCTGCTGAAAAGCTGTTGATCGATCATATCCGCGCCACTTATCCCGAACATTCGATTCTCTCTGAAGAGTCGGGCGCCGATGAGCACAGCGGCGAGTTCCGTTGGGTCATCGATCCGCTCGACGGCACCACTAATTTCAGCCAGGGATTGCCGCTTTTCTGCGTGTCGATCGGTATAGAGCATAATGGCGAGACGGTGATCGGCGTGGTATATGCTCCTTATCTTGACGAGCTGTTCCATGCGGTGAAAGGGGAGGGCGCGATGCTGAACGGAGCTCAGGTGAAAGTGTCGGGGAAGACGCGCCTTGACCACAGCGTGGTTGCTACAGGTTTTCCTGTCGACAAGGATACTAATCCCGACAATAATCTCGATAATGTAGCCGAGATCATGCCGAGGGTGAGGGGGCTGAGACGGCTCGGGTCGGCTGCGATCGATATATGTTACTGCGCTGCGGGATTTCTCGACGGTTATTGGGAAATGAATCTCCACGAGTGGGACGTGAATGCAGCCACTCTTATCCTCTCAGAAGCCGGCGGGGTGACGGAATCGTTCAGGAGCGACCGTAACGTGTCGATAGTAGCCGGCACTCCCGAGATTCAGCGACAGCTTGCCGCCCTCATCGGGAAACGGTGATAAACGGCGTCCCTCGTCTTGACAAATTTACGCTGACGGGCTCGGTTTTTCTCCGGGCGTGATGGGAAAGTCAAGTATTTTATGTAATTTTGACGCCGGAAAAGAAAAAACTGAAATAATGGAAAAAGTTATATTGACCGGCGACCGTCCTACCGGAAAGTTGCATTTGGGACACTTTGTCGGCTCGCTTAAGCGCAGAGTCGAATTGCAGAATTCAGGCGAGTTTGATAAGATATTCGTGATGATTGCCGACGCGCAGGCGCTGACTGACAATGCCGACAATCCTGAAAAGGTGCGTCAGAACGTGATAGAGGTTGCTCTCGACTATCTGTCGGTNGGNATNGATCCNGNNAANACNACNATCTTNATCCAGTCNCAGGTCCCTGAACTGACNGANCTNGCNTTTTATTANATGAANCTNGTNNCNGTGNCNCGNGTTCAGCGNAANCCNACGGTNAANACNGAAATNAANATGCGCAATTTNGAGCAGAGTATTCCCGTGGGTTTCTTCTGCTATCCCGTGAGCCAGGCTTCCGATATCACCGCCTTCAAGGCTACGGTGGTGCCTGTGGGCGAGGATCAGGCTCCTATGATCGAGCTTACGCGTGAGATTGTGACTCGCTTCAACCACATTTATGGCGACACTCTCGTGATGCCTGAAATCATGCTGCCCACTAATCAGGCTTGCATGCGTCTGCCGGGAACCGACGGACAGGCGAAGATGAGCAAATCGCTCGGCAACTGCATCTACTTGAGCGACACGGCTAAGGAGGTGGCAAAGAAGGTGAAGAGCATGTACACCGACCCGCTGCATCTCAACATTTCTGATCCAGGGCATCTTGAAGGTAACTGCCCGTTCATCTATCTTGACGCATTTAGCGACGACAGCCATTTTGAAAAATACCTTCCGGAATATAAGAACCTTCAGGAGCTGAAGGACCATTATACCCGCGGCGGGCTGGGCGACGGCACCGTGAAGAAATTCCTAATAAACGTGCTTGAGGAGACGCTGGCTCCTATTCGCGAACGCCGCAAGGAGTGGGAGCAGAATATCCCTGCCGTGTATGATATTCTCAAAACCGGTTCGGAACATGCGCGCGAAGTTGCGGCGAAAACTCTCGACGAGGTCCGCGCGGCAATGAAGATAAACTATTTCGACGACCTTGACCTGGTTAAAGAACAGGCTGCGAAATACGGAAAATAGAATGGGAAGGCTTTGCCTTCTCCTGTTTCGAAGAAAAAACATAGGCATGGAGCTTTCACAGCATCCATGCCTATATTTATAATATATGAGGGACGACGGCAAGGGGAGTTACCGCTCGGTTTCGTCCTCTACGGCGTGCTCGTTGTCAGCCTCGGCTTCATACCATGTGGAGTACATGAGATAGTTTTTTGCTATTTTCTGATTTATCTCCTTGCTTTGGGCGGGGTCGACCATTTTTATGAATTTGGCGGGAGCTCCTCCCCACAATTCGTTTGGACCTATCTTGGTGCGTGATAGCACGACGCTTCCGGCGGCTACGAGGGCGCCTTCGCCCACAACGGCGTCGTCCATAACTACCGCGCCCATTCCGATGAGGGCGAAGTCGTGGATTTTGGCTCCGTGGACCGTCACGTTATGACCGATGGACACGTCGTCGCCTATTTCAATCGTTGATTTCTGATAGAGGGTGTGAAGAACCGATCCGTCCTGGATGTTGACGCGGTTGCCGATGCGGATGGAGTTGACGTCGCCGCGCAGCACGGTATTGAACCATATACTGCAATCGTCGCCCATCACCACGTCGCCTATGATGGTGGCGTTGTCGGCGAGAAAGCAGTTTTTACCTATCTGAGGGGTGAATCCTCTTACTTTTTTTATGAGTGCCATTAATTTCTATTAAGGATTAGTCTAAGTCATAAGGGTTGGCGAACACCGGGAGGGTCTTGCGGGCAAGCCAGCGCGCTGCGTTGGTTCCCAAATGGGGCGACAGGGTGTCGTAGACTCTCTTGTGGTAGTCGTTGAGCCATTTTATCTGGTCGCTGTTCATGATGGTCGAGTCTATGAGAGTGATGTCGAAGGGGAACAGCGTCATGGTTTCAAATTTCAGGAAGTTGCCGTCGGGGGTGGAAAATGCCGGGACGGTGAGGATGAGGTTCTCGGATCTTATTCCGTATTTTCCGGTCACGTATACGCCAGGCTCGTTGGATGTGAGCATCCCCGGCTCAAGCGCTACGGGATTTTCCTGGAGCCTTATGCTTTGCGGTCCTTCATGGACGTTGAGGAAGTGTCCCACGCCGTGGCCGGTTCCGTGTAGGAATGTTTTGCCGTTTTTCCACAGATACTGACGGGCGAGTACGTCGAGCTGCGCTCCTCTCGTTCCTTCAGGGAACACGGCTAATGCGAGATCGATGTGTCCCATAAGCACAAGGGTGAAGTCGCGGCGTTCTTCGGGCGTAGGATTGCCGAGCGATATAGTTCGGGTGATGTCGGTGGTGCCGTCGAGATACTGTGCTCCCGAGTCGACAAGCAAAAGACCGTTGGTGTGGATTGTAGCGTCCGATTTTTCGTCGGGCTCATAGTGGACGATGGCGCCGTGCTCTTTGTAGCCGGCGATGGTTCCGAAGCTGTCGTCGAAATATTTCGGCTGTTTGGAGCGGAACTCTGTCAAAATGCGGCAAACGGTGAGCTCGGTCACTTTTTCGTCGGTAGAGAGCAGGCGTTCTATTTCCATGAACGAGTAGACCAGGGCGATGCCGTCGCGTATCATCGCTTCGCGCAATCCTGCGATTTGAGCGTCGTTGCGCAGGGCTTTGGCGTGTTTTATGGGCGATGTGCCCTCGACCATCTTGTCGGCGAGTTTCACGGGGATAATGGCTGCCGACGATGCGGGATCGATCAGCACCTTGGCGTTGGCGGGAAGCGAGGCGAGAAACTCGATGGCTTCCCGATAGGGGCGGATGCCGATTCCGAGATTAGCCAGGTAGCCGCGCACACCGTCGCTGATTTTGACATCTTCCACGAACAGCACCGAGCCTTTGTCAGCGAGATATAGGAAGCTTGTCACCACGGGATTGTATTTCACGTCTTTTCCTCGAAGGTTCAGGAGCCATGCGATCTCGTCGAGGGTGCTGATGAAAATCGAGTCGGCGCCGGCTTGTTTCACCTCCGCCATCATTCGGGCTATCTTTGTCGCTGCGTCTTCTCCGTTGTGGTTAGTTTCATGGATGAACGCTTTGTCGGAGGGAAGTTCGGGGCGGTCGAGCCATATTCCGTCGGCAGGATGAAAATCGGTCATTAAGCCGAGTCCGGCTTTGTCCAAGTCGTTTTTAAGGCGATTCATCGCCGAGATTGAAAACATCAACGCGTCGATGCCAACGGTTGCCGGCGCATGAAGAGCAGAAACGAGATATTTGTTTATTGACGGGGTGTCGGGGAGTCCGTCCTTCATCAATTTTATGCCGGTTCCGTCGAGTTGTTCCGCTGCCTGGAGAAAGTAGCGCGAGTCGGTCCACAGGAGAGCGTCGTCGAGAGTGACCACGAGAGTGCCTGCCGAGCCGTTGAAGCCGCTGAAAAATTCGCGTTGATGCCAGTGGGGTGACATGTATTCGCTCTGGTGGGGATCGGAATGTGGTATGATTGTCGCTTTCACATTGGCGGCACGCATTTTGTCTCTCAGGGCGTTTATGCGGCGGATGATGGTTTCGTTCATTGTAATAGTGCTAATATGATGATATGTTTTACATGATACTTTGCAAACATACGAAAAAAAGCTGATTGTCGAGGGGTAAATGGAGGAAAAAATGCGTATCTTTGCCGAGTAAAGTCGCGCAAGGCGTTGCACTGCGGCGTGAATTGCTGTCGAGAATTGCGATTTTTTTTGAAATGCGCATTTTTGGCGAAAAAAATTTGGATAGTATAAAAATCCTGCGTAACTTTGCACCGCTTTCGACCTCAAAGGGGGTTGCAAGCAAAAAAAGACACAATTGCCTCTTTAGCTCAGTTGGCCAGAGCACGTGATTTGTAATCTCGGGGTCGTTGGTTCGAATCCGACAAGAGGCTCAAAGAAAAGCTTAGGCTTTAACTTAAATTGTGTCGGGCGAATACCAGAGTGGCCAAATGGGGCAGACTGTAAATCTGCTGGTTTCTACCTTCGGTGGTTCGAATCCATCTTCGCCCACTTCAATTGCGGAAGTAGCTCAGTTGATAGAGCATCAGCCTTCCAAGCTGAGGGTCGCGAGTTTGAGCCTCGTCTTCCGCTCTAATTTGCCAATGTAGCTCAGGGGTAGAGCACTTCCTTGGTAAGGAAGAGGTCGCGGGTTCAAATCCCGCCATCGGCTCTCTGTTTGTGAGTTTGCCTCGGGGGCGATTGCGCTTTCGTGGTGTGCTTGTAAAAATCGGAAAAAGAAATTTTAACTACAAATAAAATAACAACAGTTATGGCTAAAGAGAAATTCGAAAGAACCAAACCGCATGTTAACATCGGTACTATCGGTCACGTTGACCACGGTAAGACTACTTTGACCGCAGCTATCACTAAGGTGCTCGCTGACAAGGGTCTTTCTGAAGTTAAGTCATTCGACCAGATCGACAACGCTCCTGAGGAAAAGGAACGTGGTATTACAATCAATACCGCTCACGTTGAGTATGAGACTACCAACCGTCACTACGCTCACGTTGACTGCCCGGGACACGCTGACTACGTTAAGAACATGGTAACCGGTGCTGCTCAGATGGACGGTGCTATCATCGTAGTTGCNGCAACTGACGGTCCTATGCCCCAGACTCGCGAGCACATCCTTCTCGCTCGTCAGGTGAACGTACCCCGTATCGTTGTGTTCTTGAACAAGTGCGACATGGTAGACGACGAAGAAATGNTCGANCTCGTTGAAATGGAAATGCGTGACCTTCTTTCTTCTTACGAATATGATGGTGACAACACTCCTATCATCCGCGGTTCTGCTCTTGGCGCTCTTAACGGCGAGCCCCAGTGGGTTGACAAGGTGATGGAACTTATGGACGCAGTTGACACTTGGATTCCGCTGCCTCCCCGTGACATCGATAAACCCTTCTTGATGCCTGTTGAGGACGTATTCTCAATCACCGGTCGTGGTACCGTTGCTACCGGTCGTATCGAAACCGGTATCGTTAAGGTAGGTGACGAAGTTCAGATCATGGGTCTTGGCGCTGACCTCAAGTCGGTTGTTACCGGTGTTGAAATGTTCCGCAAACTTCTCGATCAGGGTGAAGCCGGTGACAACGTGGGTCTCCTTCTCCGCGGTATCGACAAGAAAGATATCAAGCGTGGTATGGTAATCTGCCACCCGGGAGTTGTTAAACCCCACAGCAAGTTCAAAGCTTCTGTTTATATCTTGAAGAAAGAAGAAGGTGGTCGTCACACTCCGTTCCACAACCACTACCGTCCTCAGTTCTACATCCGTACTCTTGACGTAACCGGTGAGATCACTCTTCCCGAAGGTGTAGAAATGGTAATGCCCGGTGACCACGTAGAGATTATCGTTGAGCTTATCAACCCGGTAGCTTGCGATCAGGGTCTTCGTTTCGCAATCCGCGAAGGTGGCCGCACCGTAGGTTCAGGTCAGATCACTGAAATCCTCGACTAATAACAAATTCCAATTCGGACCTTCTTTCGGGAAGGTCCGATATATACGGGACTAGCTCAGTTGGTAGAGCACCGGTCTCCAAAACCGGGTGTCGGGAGTTCGAGTCTCTCGTCCCGTGCTAAAATAACAACAATGAAGAAATTAAAATTACTTACGGATATAGAAGAGTCTTATACCGAGCTTCGATATAAGACCTCTTGGCCAACCAGGACTCAATTGATCAAGAGCAGTTGCATCGTGCTGATAGCTTCCGTCATAATAGCACTGATAATTCTGGTGTTTGATCAGATAATTGACCACTTCATGCACTTTATTTACGGACTCTAATACTTAGACGTAGTAGCTATGGCTGAAGACAACAAGAAATGGTACGTGCTTCGCGCGATATCAGGTAAAGAGGCTAAGGTTAAGGAACTCCTCGACGCTGCAATCAGGAATACCGACTTAGGCAACTACGTTTCGCAAGTATTGATTCCTACTGAGAAAGTAGTGACAACGCGTAATGGAAAAAGGGTTGTGAAAGAACGCAATCTTTATTCCGGTTATGTGTTTATAGAGGCGAATTTGCAAGGCGAAGTGATGCATGAGCTTCGCAACACCACCAACGTGATTGACTTCCTGAGGGGAAGAGACAAGGCAAGCAAGCCTGAAGCCCTTCGCCACAGCGAGGTTATGCGCATGTTAGGTGCGGCTGACGAAATCAACGACATGAACGACGACGGATTCAACGATTTCCTTGTCGGCGAGCATGTCAAGGTGACTTTCGGTCCTTTCAGCGGATTTAACGGAGAGATTGTGGATCTCGATGCAGAGAAACGCAAACTCAAAGTTGAAGTCAAGATTTTCGGACGCAGTACACCTCTTGAACTGGAGGCTTCGCAAGTAGAGCGTGAGTTGGCAAAGTGATGGTTACGAATCAGGTTGTCAATTCCGACTAATTAACCCAACAAAAATTTGTATTAAGAAATGGCTAAAGAAATTGCTGGACAGATCAAATTGCAGATTAAAGGTGGAGCAGCAAATCCATCGCCGCCAGTAGGTCCCGCTTTGGGTTCTAAGGGCATCAACATCATGGAGTTTTGCAAGCAATTCAATGCCCGCACCCAGGACAAGGCAGGAAAAGTTCTTCCGGTTGTAATCACTTACTACACTGACAAGAGCTTTGACTTCGTAGTAAAGACTCCTCCTGTCGCTATCCAGTTGCTCGAAGCGTCTAAGGTTAAGAGCGGTTCTGCCGAACCTAACCGTAAGAAAATCGCTGAGATCACATGGGAGCAGGTAAAGGCAATTGCAGAAGACAAGATGCCGGATTTGAACTGTTTTACTGTTGAGTCGGCAATGCGCATGGTTGCCGGTACAGCCAGAAGCATGGGTATCACCGTAAAGGGGGCATTCCCTGAAAATAACTAATAAACTTCAATTGACATGGGTAAACTTACTAAAAATCAAAAGTTGGCTTTAGAGAAGATTGAANCTGGGAAGNCTTNCACTCTTGACGAGGCAGCTNAAAAGGTGAAGGAAATCACCTACACCAANTTTGACGCTTCGCTTGATATCGATGTACGTCTTGGCGTGGATCNCCGTAAGGCTAATCAAATGGTGCGCGGTGTCGTAACACTGCCTCACGGTACCGGAAAGCAGGTTAAAGTGCTTGTTCTCTGCAACCCTGATGCTGAATCTGCCGCTAAGGCTGCCGGCGCTGACTATGTAGGTCTCGACGAATATATTGAAAAGATCAAAGGCGGTTGGACCGATGTTGACGTTATCATCACTCAGCCTGCTATCATGGGTAAGATCGGTGCNCTCGGNCGTNTNCTCGGTCCNCGCGGANTNATGCCTAACCCCAAGAGNGGNACNGTNACCANNGANGTNGCNAAGGCTGTTGAAGANGTNAAGAAAGGTAAAATCGACTTCAAGGTTGACAAGAACGGTATCGTTCACTCATCAATCGGTAAAGTGTCATTCACTCCCGAGCAGATGAGAGACAACGCCCGCGAATTCATCAACACTTTGATCAAGTTGAAACCTGCCACCGCAAAAGGCACCTATATTAAGAGTATTTATCTTTCGAGCACTATGAGTCCCGGTGTTAAGGTCGACTCTAAGTCAATCGATGCTTAACCCTAAATGACGTAGAACAATGAAAAAGGAAGATAAAGCAATTATTATAGAGAAAATCACTGAAACGCTTAAGCAATATCCTTGTTTCTATCTCGTTGAGACGGCAGGTCTCAACGCTGAGAAGACCAGCGACTTGCGTCGCGCTTGCAACAAGGCTGACATTAAGCTTCTCGTAGTTAAGAATACTCTGCTTCATAAGGCTCTTGAATCTCTTGACGCTGATTATTCAGAACTCTACTCTTGCCTGAAAGGCGCTACCTCGGTAATGTTCTCAAATGTAGGCAATGCTCCCGCAAAACTGCTTAAGGACATTAAGAAGAAAGATAAAGACGCTACGCTTCCCGCATTGAAGGGCGCGTATGTAGAAGAGACCGTTTATATTGGCGCTGACCAGCTTGACACTCTTGCCAACATCAAGAGCAAGAACGAGCTTATCGCCGACGTTGTGGCTCTCCTTCAGTCTCCCGCCAAGAATGTTATCTCGGCTCTTACTTCAGGTGGAACCAAGCTTCACGGCATCCTTGAAACTCTCTCCAACAAGTAAAAAACAAAACAGAAAAATAATCAATTAAATCATACAAAAATGGCAGATTTAAAAGCTTTTGCAGAACAATTAGTTAACCTCTCAGTAAAAGAAGTNAACGAACTTGCTCAGATNCTNAAAGANGAGTATGGTATCGAACCTGCAGCTGCAGCAGTAGCAGTAGCAGCAGCTCCCGGTGCCGGCGCACCCGCCGCTGAAGAAAAGACTTCATTTGATGTAGTCCTCAAATCAGCAGGTGCAAGCAAGCTCGCTGTTGTAAAGCTTGTTAAGGAACTTACTGGTCTTGGCTTGAAAGAAGCTAAGGAACTTGTTGACGGTGCTCCCAGCACAGTTAAGGAAGGCGTTGCTAAGGCTGACGCTGAAAACCTCAAGAAGTCTTTGGAAGAAGCCGGCGCTGAAGTTGAACTTAAATAATATTGCCTGTTAGTCAGGTAATTAGGTTAAGAATCATAATATCAATGATTCTTAACCTTTTTGTGCTATAATTTAAGTTGAGTTTCACTTTACGTTTTTTTTCTAAATGTCAGTTTCTTTAACAAAACCGCGTGTAAATTTCGCCTCGGTAAAGAATCCCCTTCCTTACCCCGATTTTTTGGAGGTGCAGCTAAAGTCGTTCCAGGACTTCCTGCAGCTTGACACACCCCCTGAAAAAAGAAATAACGAGGGCCTTTATAAGGTGTTTGCGGAGAATTTCCCTATCGTGGACACCCGAAACAATTATGTGCTCGAATTCCTCGACTACTATATTGATCCGCCACGGTACTCTATAGAAGAGTGCTTGCGCCGTGGCACGACCTATTGCGTCCCTCTCAAAGCAAGATTAAAACTATATTGTACCGACCCTGATCATGAAGATTTCGAACCTAAGATCCAGAATGTGTATCTTGGGCAGATTCCTTATATGACAGCGCAAGGAACATTCGTCATCAACGGGGCTGAACGTGTCGTTGTGTCCCAGCTTCACCGTTCTCCGGGCGTGTTCTTCGGACAGAGCACCCATGCCAACGGAACCAAGCTGTATTCGGCTCGTATCATTCCTTTCCGTGGCTCGTGGATTGAGTTTGCCACTGACATTAACAACGTCATGTATGCCTATATCGACCGTAAGAAGAAATTGCCTGTGACAACTCTTCTTCGCGCGATTGGACTTGAAAGTGACAAGGATATTATTGAAATCTTCGGTCTTGCCGAGGAGATCAAGGTCAACAAGACCAACCTCAAGAAGGCTATCGGCCGNAAGCTCGCAGCCCGCGTGCTCAAGACTTGGGTGGAGGACTTCGTTGATGAAGATACCGGCGAGGTTGTGTCGATCGAGCGCAACAACGTGGTGATCGACCGTGAAACCGTGCTTGAGGAGTCGCATATCGACGAGATTCTCGAATCAGGAGCGCAGACTGTGCTTCTCCACAAGGAGGATGTCAACACCAGCGACTATTCAATCATCTTCAACACTCTACAGAAAGATACAAGTAACTCTGAAAAAGAGGCTATTCAATATATATACAGGCAGCTGCGCAACGCGGAGCCGCCGGATGACGCATCGGCGCGCGAGGTGATCACCAACCTTTTCTTCTCGGAAAAGCGTTATGACCTCGGCGAAGTCGGTCGTTACCGTATCAACAAAAAACTTGGCTTGGGCACCTCGATGGATGTCAAGGTCCTCACCAAGGAAGACATTATTGCGATAATCAAATATTTGATTGAGCTTATNAACTCTAAGACTGATGTCGATGACATCGACCACNTGAGCAACCGCCGCGTGCGCACNGTCGGCGAGCAGCTNTACAACCAGTTTGGNGTNGGTNTGGCNCGTATGTCACGNACNATCCGCGAGCGNATGAATGTGCGCGACAACGAAGACTTCACTCCCATTGACCTTATCAATGCGAAGACGATCTCTTCGGTGATCAACACATTCTTCGGCACAAACGCTCTGTCGCAGTTCATGGACCAGACCAACCCGCTTGCCGAAATCACCCACAAGCGCCGTATGTCGGCTCTTGGTCCCGGCGGTCTCTCCCGCGAGCGCGCCGGTTTCGAGGTGCGTGACGTTCACTACACCCACTACGGCCGTCTCTGTCCTATCGAGACTCCTGAAGGTCCTAACATCGGTCTTATTTCTTCGCTTTGCGTATATGCGAAAATCAATGACCTCGGCTTCATCGAAACTCCCTACCGCAAGGTGGAGGACAGCAAGGTCAACATTAATAACGACGAGGTGGTCTATGTGACAGCCGAGATGGAAGAGGGCAAAATCATCGCTCAGGGTAATGCTCCGCTGAACGCTGACGGTTCATTTGTCCGCGACCGTGTGAAAGCTCGTCTTGACGCCGATTTCCCCATCGTGGCTCCCAACGAGGTGAACCTCATGGATGTGTCGCCGACACAGATCGCGTCGATCGCCGCTTCGCTCATTCCGTTCCTTGAACATGACGATGCTAACCGCGCGTTGATGGGATCTAACATGATGCGTCAGGCAGTGCCTTTGTTGCGTTCCGAATCACCTATCGTGGGAACCGGCATTGAAGGACAGCTCATCCGCGACTCTCGCACCCAGGTGACAGCCGAGGGCGACGGTGTGATCGAATTTGTCGATGCAACCACTATCCGCATCCGTTATGACCGCACCGAGGAGGAGGAATTCGTGGCATTTGAAGATGCAGTTAAAGAGTACCGCATTCCAAAGTTCCGCAAGACCAACCAGAGCACCACTATCGACCTTCGTCCCATCTGCAAGGCAGGCGACCGCGTGACCAAAGGACAGATTTTGACCGAGGGTTATTCGACCGAGGCGGGCGAGCTCGCTCTTGGACGAAACCTCAAGGTGGCGTTCATGCCCTGGAAGGGATATAACTATGAGGACGCTATCGTGCTCAACGAGCGCGTGGTTCGTGAAGATATCCTCACTTCAGTCCATGTCGACGAGTACACTCTTGAAGTGCGTGAGACCAAGCGAGGCATGGAAGAGCTCACCAGCGATATCCCCAACGTGAGCGAGGACGCTACCAAGGATCTCGACGAGAGAGGTATCATCCGTGTGGGCGCGCATGTCGCTCCCGGCGATATCATGATCGGTAAGATCACTCCTAAGGGAGAATCGGACCCCACTCCTGAAGAGAAACTTCTCCGCGCGATCTTCGGCGACAAGGCCGGTGACGTGAAGGACGCTTCGCTCAAAGCCACTCCTTCGTTGAAGGGTGTTGTGATCGGCACCGAGCTTTTTGCCCGCGCCGCCAAGAAGAGAAAGACCCGCAGCGCCAACGTGCAGCTTCCTAAACTTGACGAGGAGTATGAAGAAAAGCAGGACAAGCTCCGTGACATTCTCGTCGACAAGCTCATGGTTCTCACCGAGGGCAAGACCTCGCAGGGCGTGAAGGATTTCTTGGGAGCCGACATCATCGCTCTCGGAGCAAACTTCACTCCGGCTGTGCTCAAGACCATTGACTATGACACCGTCAACCTGTCGCACTGGACAGCCGACGATCATACCAATGACCTTATCCGCGCCACTATCGTAAACTATCTGCGCAAGTCGAAAGAGATCGAGGCTGAGCTTCGCCGCAAGAAATTCGATATTTCTATCGGCGACGAGCTTCCCGCCGGCATCATGCAGCTTGCTAAAGTATATATCGCCAAGAAGCGTAAAATCAGCGTGGGCGACAAGATGGCAGGACGTCACGGTAACAAGGGTATCGTATCGCGTATCGTGCGTCAGGAAGATATGCCGTTCCTCGACGACGGAACACCTGTCGACATCGTGCTTAACCCGCTGGGTGTGCCTTCGCGTATGAACCTCGGGCAGATTTTTGAAACTGTTCTCGGATGGGCGGGACGCAATCTCGGCGAGAAGTTCGCCACTCCGATTTTCGACGGAGCGAGTCTTGACGACCTTAACGAATGGACCGACAAAGCCGGGCTGCCCCGCTACGGAAAGACCTATCTTTACGACGGCGGCACCGGTGAGCGTTTCGACCAGCCTGCCACTGTCGGCGTGATCTACATGCTTAAGCTCGGTCACATGGTTGAGGATAAGATGCACGCCCGTAGTATCGGTCCGTACTCGCTCATCACTCAGCAGCCGCTTGGCGGTAAGGCTCAGTTCGGAGGACAGCGTTTCGGAGAAATGGAGGTTTGGGCGCTTGAAGCATTCGGCGCATCCCACATCCTTCAGGAGATTCTCACCATCAAGAGTGATGACGTCAACGGCCGAAGCAAGGCTTACGAGGCAATCGTCAAGGGTGAGGCAATGCCGCCTGCCGGCATTCCCGAGTCGCTCAACGTGCTTCTCCATGAGCTCCGCGGCTTAGGTCTGAGCATCAACTTAGAGCAGTAATTATTATTGAAAAGAAAGGTTTATTCAAAATATGGCTTTTAGAAAAGAGAATAAAACAAAAACAGGTTTTTCCAAGATTTCCATCGGGCTTGCATCGCCCGAGGAAATCCTCGAAAAATCAAGCGGTGAGGTGACCAAGCCGGAAACCATCAATTACCGCACATATAAGCCCGAGCGCGACGGTCTTTTCTGCGAGAAGATATTCGGTCCTGTAAAGGACTATGAATGTCATTGCGGAAAATACAAACGTATCCGTTACAAGGGCATCGTGTGCGACCGTTGCGGTGTGATGGTGACCGAGAAGAAGGTGCGCCGCGAGCGTATGGGCCACATCAGCCTTGTCGTTCCCGTTGCCCACATCTGGTATTTCCGTTCTTTGCCTAACAAGATTGGTTACTTGCTTGGACTCCCCTCNAAGAAGCTTGATGCTGTGATATATTACGAGCGTTACGTGGTGATTAACCCCGGAGCCGCCGAAGGTGTTGAAAAGCTCGACCTTCTCACTGAAGAGGAGTATTTCGACATTCTCGACAAGCTGCCCCAGGGCAATCAACAGCTTGACGACTCGGATCCCGACAAGTTCATCGCCAAGATGGGCGCCGAGGCTGTCTATGACCTCCTCTGCGGTCTCGACCTCGACTCGCTCTCTTACGAATTGCGCCATCGTGCCAATACCGACGGCTCTCAGCAGCGCAAGACTGAAGCGTTGAAGCGCCTTCAGATTGTCGAGTCTTTCCGCGCGTCCAAGCATCGCAACCGTCCCGAGTGGATGATTCTTCAGGCAGTGCCTGTGATTCCGCCCGAATTGCGCCCGTTGGTTCCGCTCGACGGCGGACGTTTCGCCACTTCCGACCTTAACGACCTTTACCGTCGTGTCATCATACGTAACAACCGCTTGAAACGTCTTGTCGAAATCAAGGCTCCCGAAGTGATTCTCCGCAACGAGAAGCGCATGCTTCAGGAGGCTGTCGACTCTTTGCTCGACAACTCGCGCAAGTCGTCGGCTGTAAAGACCGAGGCTAACCGTCCGTTGAAGTCGCTTTCTGACTCGCTGAAAGGTAAGCAGGGACGTTTCCGTCAGAACCTTCTCGGTAAGCGTGTCGACTATTCGGCTCGTTCGGTTATCGTTGTAGGTCCTGAGTTGAAGATGCACGAATGCGGTCTTCCCAAGAATATGGCTGCCGAGCTTTACAAGCCGTTCATCATCCGCAAGCTTATCGAGCGCGGTATCGTGAAGACTGTTAAGTCGGCTAAGAAGATCGTTGACCGCAAGGAGCCGGTGGTATGGGACATCCTCGAGCACGTGATGAAAGGTCATCCCGTTCTGTTGAACCGCGCCCCGACACTTCACCGTCTCGGTATTCAGGCGTTCCAGCCCAAGATGATCGAGGGTAAGGCTATCCAGCTGCATCCGCTTGCATGTACGGCATTCAACGCCGACTTCGACGGTGACCAGATGGCAGTCCATCTCCCGCTCGGCAACGAGGCTATCCTTGAGGCTCAGCTTCTCATGCTCGGCGCCCACAACATCCTCAATCCCGCTAACGGCGCTCCTATCACCGTGCCTTCTCAGGACATGGTGCTCGGACTTTACTATATCACCAAACTCCGTAAGGGGGACAAGGGCGAAGGCTCGAAGTTCTACGGACCCGAGGAGGCTCAGATCGCCTACAACGAGGGCCGCGTGACTCTTCACGCTCCCGTGTCGGTAATGGTGGAAGATATCGACGAAAACGGCAACCCCATCACTCACCTTGTTGAGAACACTTCGGTGGGACGTGTGCTCGTCAATCAGTATGTGCCGAAAGAGATCGGTTATGTCAACCAGATTCTTTCCAAAAAATCGCTACGCGACATCATCGGTAAGGTGATCGCCACTTGCGGTGTGACACGTTCGGCTCAGTTCCTTGACGACATCAAGAACCTCGGTTACTACATGGCGTTCCGCGGCGGCTTGTCGTTCAACCTTGGCGATGTGCTTATTCCGCCGGAAAAAGAGGCTCTTGTCGCCGAGGGTAACGCCCAGGTGCAGGAGGTGCTCAACAACTATGCGATGGGTTTCATCACCAACAACGAGCGTTACAACCAGATTATCGATATATGGACTCATGTGAACTCGCGACTCACCGACACCCTCATGAAGCAGATGACTGCCGCCAACCAGGGCTTCAACTCAGTCTTCATGATGCTTGACTCGGGAGCCCGCGGTTCTAAGGACCAGATTCGTCAGCTTGCCGGTATGCGCGGTCTTATGGCTAAGCCGCAGAAAGCCGGAGCGGAAGGCGGTCAGATCATCGAGAACCCGATTCTTGCCAACTTCAAGGAAGGACTTTCGGTGCTTGAGTACTTCATCTCAACCCACGGTGCCCGTAAGGGTCTTGCGGATACGGCATTGAAGACTGCCGACGCCGGATATCTTACCCGCCGTCTTGTCGACGTTGCTCATGACGTGATTATCAACGAGGAGGATTGCGGAACTCTCCGCGGTCTCGTTTGCACCGAAATCAAGAACAACGAAGAGGTTGTGGCTTCTCTTGCCGAACGTATTCTGGGACGTGTCTCGGTTCACGATGTGATTGACCCCATTTCGGGCGAGCTCATCGTAGCTTCGGGCGAAGAGATCGACGAAATCGCAGCCAACCGCATCAACGAGTCGCCGATTGAATCGGTTGAAATCCGCTCGGTGCTCACCTGCGAGTCGAAGAAGGGTGTATGCGCCAAGTGCTACGGACGCAACCTTTCCAACAACCGTCTTGTGCAGAAGGGCGAGGCTGTCGGCGTGATCGCCGCCCAGTCAATCGGCGAGCCGGGTACTCAGCTTACACTCCGTACATTCCACGTCGGTGGTGTGGCTTCGAATATCGCTGCCGTTTCAACCATCACTTCGCGCTACGAAGGCGTGCTTGAAATCGAGGAGCTCCGCACTGTCAAGACTGAGGAGAAGACTCCCGACGGACGTCCCGTTGAAGTTGTGATAGGCCGTCTTGCCGAAATGCGCATCATGGACCCCAATACGAAGATGATGCTCACCAACGCCAACATTCCTTACGGTTCCAAGCTTTATTTCGGCAACGGTTCGACCGTGAAGAAGGGCGACGTGATTTGCGAATGGGACCCGTTCAACGCCGTTATCATTTCGGAAGTGGGCGGTAAGATTCAGTTCCAGAATCTTATTGACAATATCACTTACCGTGTTGACTATGATGAGCAAACCGGTCTTGAAGACAAGATCATCATCGAGTCAAAGGACCGCACCCGCGTGCCTGAAGCCAATATCGTCGATGCTGCCGGAAACATCCTCAAGACCTACGCTCTTCCCGTGGGCGCTCACTTGATGGTGAACGAAGGCGACGAGGTTAAGCCCGGCGATGTGTTTGTCAAGATACCTCGCTCGGCAGGTAATGCCGGTGATATCACCGGTGGTCTTCCCCGTGTCACCGAGCTGTTCGAGGCACGTAACCCGTCTAATCCCGCAATCGTTTCGGAAATCGACGNTGAGGTTAAGTTTGGCAAGGTTAAGCGCGGTAACCGNGAANTCTCGGTTACATCCAAGCTCGGCGAAGTCAANAAGTATCTTGTTCCGCTGTCGAAACAGATTCTTGTTCAGGAGAATGACTATGTCCGCGCGGGCACTCCGCTGTCGGACGGCGCCATCACTCCCACCGATATCCTCAACATCATGGGTCCCACTGCCGTTCAGGAATATATCGTGAACGAAGTTCAGGATGTGTACCGCATGCAGGGTGTGAAGATCAATGACAAGCACTTTGAGGTTATCGTTCGCCAGATGATGCGCAAGGTCAATATCCTTGATCCGGGCGACACTTGCTTCCTTGAGCAGCAGATTGTCGACAAGCGCGAATTCATGGATGAGAACGACCGCATCTGGGGCAAGAAAGTTGTTGTTGACGCCGGCGACAGTGAAAATGTCAAGGCTGGACAGATCATCACCGCGCGTAAGCTGCGCGACGAGAACTCGGCATTGAAACGCCGCGACCTCAAGACAGTGACTGTGCGCGANGCCGTTCCCGCAACTTCCGAGCAGATTCTTCAGGGTATCACCCGCGCTGCGTTGCAGACTTCAAGCTTCATCTCGGCTGCGTCATTCCAGGAAACCACCAAGGTGCTCAATGAAGCCGCCATCAGCGGTAAGGTCGACACTCTTGAGGGCATGAAGGAAAATGTGATTTGCGGACACCTGATTCCTGCCGGAACCGGTCTTCGCGAATACAACAGCCTTGTTGTTGCCGGAAAGGATGACATTGACTCGGTTTTTGATGCCGATGTGATCGATGTCGTAGCGACTGAAGAGAATAATTAACAGTCCACAAGTTATATAGCGAAAGCCGCAATCGGAGATCCCGGTTGCGGCTTTTTTTGTGAACGGGACGAAATTTCCCGTTTTTTTGCTATCTTTGGCGCGATAAGCCAATTTGTAATCCCGATGAATATGCAAAAATACATCATGTTGCCGCTGCTGGCGATTGCCTGCTTCTTCATTTCGCCTCAGGCGTTTTGTGAGGAAAACTACCTTGATCACATCAAGAAAGTTCTTAAATCGATGGAGCCTACAGCCGCAGCCGACAGCTGTTTGTTTTACATGGATGCGTTCACCGCCGATCAATTTCCTTATGTCGACAAGAAGGATATCGTGGTCAGCACCTTGATTCCTTATGGCAACAAGCATAAAATCAACCCCGTGATCAGAGGCAAACTCTATTATGCGGCGGCTCTTTACTCTTCTCATGTAGGACCTGACCCTGATTTCGTTGATTGCTATGTAGATAGCGCGCTGATGTATGTGGAGAAGGGCGACACGTCTTTCCCCGACTATTATTTTATCAAGGGAAGGATGCTTGAATTGAAAGCATTGAATGTACAGCGTTTCAGGGACTATGCCGACGCATACGGCTGGACGTTAAAGGCTCTCAAAAGCTATGAGCAGGCGGGCGATTGCCAGTGGCGCATGTCGCGATGCCTTTATCAGCTTGCCATCACTTATCTGAATCATGATGACCATGAAGGTCTCGGCAAAGTCATAACTCAGCTTGAGGAGGTGGCTCGAAACGCTCCGGAGAGTGTTAAAAATGCGATATTATATGACGTGTATTCCGTGAAGGAGACTTATTTCGGAGTCCTTTTTGAAGCTGAAGCCGATAAAAAACGCAAGGCGGAATATCTTGATTCGCTGCTTGCCGCTTCCCACAATGCTATATGGCTGCTTGAAAACAAAATAGAATGGGTGGGCACCAACATCAATCCCGTGTGGAACTATTACAACCGCGCCGCAGTGATGACCTCTTACTATGACCGTCCCAATGTGGATAGCGTGGAATATTATTTTAAGAAAGCTCTTGACATTTCCAAGCAGATAAATGCGGTAGAACTGACCGAGATTCAGGTGTCGATTGAGACAATGAGGGGTGAAATGTGGAGCAAGCTCGGCGATTTCCAGCGTGCCGAAAAATCGTTGTTGAAAGCCGTTGAGCTGATGGAGGAGGATTCGCTGAGGAAAAACCAGTATCTGCCCGACAGGGTGAATGTCCTGCAGTCGCTTATCAAGATGAGCGAGGCTAACAACCGTTATGCCGACGCATTGAAATATTACCGGCGGTTGAGCGAGGTTGAGCATGAAAAGTATGATATCGAAAAGACCTCAGCCATCAAGGATCTTGAGGTGAAATATGACGTGGAGCGCAAGGAGATGGAGATTGACAATCTTAACGAACGCAACCGCCAGGCTCGGAAAATAATGTGGCTTCTCATAGGGGGAAGCGCTGTTCTTCTCGTCGGCGCCGTGATGGCGATTATAGTGATGAGACAGCGGCGCATGATAGCCGAGCAGAAATACTATGAGGCGGCTCTTCTTGTGGAGCAGCGCGACAAGGCGCTCACCGAAGGATTCTTCTCGCCGGGCATCGACAAGGTGAAGGAGATTCTCAAAGACTCGGCTCTCGACACCGACACGAAGGAGCGTTATGCCGAAAAATTGAACGGGCTGAACATTTCGGAGCTTGACGGAGTTTTTGCTCCCGCCCGCGACAAGATGACTCAGATGGATTTGAAATACACGGTGTGTTTTTACATCGGAATGGAGACCGCCGACATCGCCGCCATGATGAACGTGGAACAGGCGAGTGTCTATACTGTGCGCTACCGATTGAAGAAAAAATTCAGGGAATATGCCGCTTTTCGCTTCTTAATGTAGTTAAAACCCCTAAATAAGGGGGCTTTAACAGCGTTTATCTATATTTGTCTATATGGTAAAAGTGGCATTGTGACTAATTTAGTGCTTGATTTTCATCTGTTCCCGATTGAACTGAAAACAAGCATAAAATATGTCCAACGCCAACANTCAGTATCGATCATCGATCATCTCNATGCTCGTGGGTAAACTCTCGAGCAGCATCGCCAGTGCCATACTTGACGATGAGCAAAAACAAATTTTTCTACACCGATTGTCGGTTGTTGACTCCGACCCTCATTTCATGGCACTGGTCGACTCGATCAGCGGCATGATCTCTTCCACCGATTTAAAATATATACTATGTTTCTACATACAGATGCCGCCCCACGACATCGCGACAGTGTTTAATGTCGATATCCACAGTGTTTATACAGCCCGCTACCGCATCCGCAAAAAATTGCATGATGTGAACGGTACCGAGCTATTCCTCTAATCTTGCATTTTCATTTAAACTTTTATCTATTTAAACCAACCTTGAATAAATTATTAATTAAACCAATTAAAAAAATGAAGACTAAAGTTCCTTTTCTACTATCTTCGATCTTGCTGCCGTTCATGATGACGGCTGAGACCGTTGATTACGATCTTTACTATTCGACCGACCGCGCGCAATGGGCGGACGTGAATGGTGACGGCGTGAAGGAGTCATTGGTGAGGATGGAGTTCACTACCTCCGACAAGCCTGCGATTCCCGAAGGAGC
>WFLX010209432.1_pt1 | contig 28707 bp, 18 predicted proteins | sample 4967041 | NCBI WGS metagenome assembly WFLX01 (sample SAMN12857096, study PRJNA449069) | gut metagenome | isolation source: stool from male and female vole | host: Microtus ochrogaster | place: USA:Florida | collected 2017
ATTTATGTCGCATACACGAATTCCTACTTTAAAAATAAATTTTTAAGGAGTTCTTTATGGAACAAAACGGCGGTAAATTTTTCAGTCCTGCGCGCATAGCCGCGATAGCTATGTTTTCGGCGCTTGCGGGAATATTGTACATTTTCAATTTTCCCATTCCCTTTGCATTTCCGGGTTTTCTGGAATTCAAGTTTTCGGACATACCAGTGCTTATCGGCGCTTTTGCGCTCGGCCCCGTATCGGGCGCGGTAATCGTGGTGATCCAGATACTTATAAAACTGGTTTTCACCGGAACGAGTACGGCGTTCGTCGGCGAACTTTCCGACCTTTTAACCTGCTGCGCGTTTGCTGTCACTGCAGGACTTATTTACAGCAAAAAGAGAACCTTTAAGGGCGCGTTGATTGCAATAGCGGCCGGAACGGCGGCGGAGGTAGTAGTGGCTCTGCTTGCAAACCGTTTTATCCTCGTTCCCTTTTTCGTGAAGCAGTACGGCTGGGGCGCGATAATCGGAATGATGCTTAAACTTTTCCCGAAGTGTACCGAGCAGAATTTTTACAACTACTATCTGTGGGTTTCGGTGCTGCCCTTCAATCTGCTGCGCTGCATAGTCGCGGCTCTGGTAACGCTACCGGTCTATAAGCGGATATCCAATGTACTAAACAAGTTCAACGACAAAATTACGCCCAAGGACGACGGCGACGGAAAGAAGGCGAAGAGGGTCAACCTCGCTGTTATTCTGGCTTTCGCGGGTTTAGTCGCGCTGCTTATTACGTTCGCGCTTTTGAGATATTTCGTATTTTAAAAGCGGCAAAAAATTTAAAAACGAAATATAATTTAAGGAGTGGTTCTACACTCCTTATTTTTCCATTTCACCCCTTTTTATTGACAGAAGATATTGCCGGTGTTAAAATGATTATATAATAGAGTATTATGCCCGCGCGCGCGAAAAAGGTTGATTTTACGCCCGAACTGTGGTATAGTACGTATGCGGCACAATTTAATAACCCATACTATGGAGTACTATTCGCCAATAAGTACTTCACTTATCTCATAGTATGGGAATTGTGTCGCAACGATGTGGAGTGTACTTTTGGGTGCGTTCCGCATAGGAGCGCACTTTTTTATTAAAAAAAGGAGGAAGGCGGAATGGTCGTCTGGTCAATATTGCTGGTAATTCTTGTTGCGGCGTTCGTTGTAATTCACGTTCTCGTTCTGCCCAAGGCCTTTTTGCGCGCGGACTTCGGAAGACTCCCCGTGACGGGCAGGGGGTTAAAAAGCGTGGAGGGCGAAAGCGGTCCTTCGATGGTTTACGAACCCGACCCGAAAATTGCAAAGTACATAAAGAGGTACGTTTTATCCGAGCGCGGCGGTAAGAAGTTTTTACTGTGCAAAATAGACGAAAAAATAAAGTATATAGATTTTGACATTGCCGTATTCAACAAAGACGGCGTAAGTTTCAGAATTCTGAACGTGAAGGAAATTATTTCGAGGCAGGGCTTTACCGAAGCGTGCGAGCTGCCCGGGGAAACTTCGTTCGTGACTTTGTCGCTGAACGAAGTAAACGGACAGAAAAAGGGAAAGGGGCTGCACGGCGAAATAAGCCGCGCAAATCTTGCCTGGTACCTTTCTTTAAGCGCCGTTGCCGATATTCTTGCCGCGGTGTTTGCAAAAATCTGCATAACCAACGCGTTCGGCGGAATTTACAGCGAAAGTTTTCTTTCGTCGGGGCTTGACTGGCTGTATACCTTTCTTGCCGCGCTGGGCGTAGTCGCGGTCAATCTTATTTCCGCCGCAATCTACGTTACGGTAAAGACGGGGAAGTTAAAGGGGGATAAACGCGATGCAAAATTATGACGTTATCTCCAAAGGCGCGTACGCCCGTCCCCAGTCCGAAAACNTCGTTTTTGTNACNGGCTTTCTGTTTATCCGTCAGGAAGGCAAAAAATATCTTTTACTTAAACTCAAAAATCCGCGCGGCGAAGCCGTAGNCGAAATAAATTTNAAAGTNACCCTTCTGAANGCAAAGGGCAGGACGGTAAACGTTTTGCGCCTTTCGTCGGATAAGGGNGGNGCNGCGAACGGCTCTTTCGCGTTCGGAGAAAAAATTGAGGTCGGCGAAGACTGCTGCGATTTTATTGCAAAAGTCGAAAGCGCGGCGTATGGCGGCTACCTTTACAGAGAGGACGGCGCGGCGGAATACGCGGCGCGCGGACGGACGGAGCAGTTTGACGTAAGCGCGAAAAAAGAGGCTATGGGCGGCAAGACGCGGACTGTCGCCAGAAGGCGTCTGGGAGTTCCGGTACTTGTAACAATTCTTACCTGTCTGCTTCTCTTTTGCGCGGCGCTGGTTACCTATTTTCAGCTCAAAGATTTTATAAACGATGCGACCGGCTTTACGTATTCGGGCGTGGAGTACGTCTTTGAGGACGCGGACAAAGCGAAAGGCACGAATATCATAGTCACCGGCTACAAGGGTTCGCGTCCCAACGTGGTAATTCCCGAAAAAATAGACGGCTACGTCGTTTCGGAGATACGCGAGGGCGCGTTTGAGGGCAACTCCAAAATAAAGAAGCTGAAAATAGAGGGTGACGTAAAAATCGGCGGTTACGCTTTTTCGGGGTGCAGTAAGCTCGTGTCAGTGAGCATGGACAAAACGACCGAAGTCGGAGAGTACGCGTTTGAAAAGTGCGGCTCGCTTACAAAGCTTGAAATTTCGGGCGACGGCGAAATTGCGCTGGGCGGATACGCATTCAGCGACTGCGCCTCGCTTGAAAGTATTAAAATAAACAAAAATATTATCTACCCTAAAGACGTTGCGATTTTCAGCGGCGATAATGCCGTAAAGGAATTGCGCCTTGAAAACTACGACGGCGACGGCTGCGGAAAGATAGAGGATCTTTTTTCCGGAGCGAACCCGTCGCTTAAAAATCTGAACATCGGCTACATAAACGGTATCTGCGAAAGTTTTTGCAGCGGCTTTTCGTCTCTCGAAAGCGTAAGTNTCGCCTATATCTACGGCGANAGCTACGGCATAGGCGATTACGCGTTCCGCGGTACTAAACTCAATACGCTGAAAATTCCCGANGGGTTAACCTCGGTCNGAAGTAAAGCGTTCGAGAGTACGGAAATATCTTCCTTTAACGCGNNTGGGGTNGAAAGCATAGGCAGTTACGCTTTTTCGGACTGTAAAAAGCTGAAGAGCTNTACCGTTCCCGAAAGTTTAACCTCGTTGAGCCGCGGAATATTCAACGCCTGCTCGTCGCTTGAAAGCGTGACCTTTGAAAACGGAGAAAAACTTGAATCGGTCGGCGACTACGCGTTTTCTTACTGCGCCGGTTTAAAAACCGTGGAAATTCCCGAAGGCGTTCAGTATCTCGGCTATCAGCTGTTTTACGGCTGCGAAAATCTCCAGTCTCTGACCGTACCCTATCTGGGCGGCACGGCGTTTGACAGCGACGTACTTAATTATCTGTTCGGTTCGGCTATTTATCTTAAAAGTATAACTCTGACTAATGCAAGGACTTTGGCGCCGGACGCGTTTACCGGTTGCGAAACCCTTAAAGAGATAAACCTGAACGAGGGAATTACCTACATAGGCGACTACGCGTTTGCCGGCTGTACGGCGCTTAAAAGCTTAGTAATTCCGTCAACAGTAAACGACGCGGGTTACGGAATATTCGAAAGCTGTTTCCGCCTTTTTGAAATTTACAATTTAAGCGGCGCGCAGATGAGCTGCGATTACGCGCTTGCCGTTTATTCCTCTTTGGACGACAGTATTCCCAAAGTTACGCGTGACGGCTTTACCGTAGCGCTGTCCGACGGCGGATACGCGCAGCCGGCGGGCTGGTACTTAATCGGCTACCCCGAAGAGAGCGACCTCGTTTTACCGCAGAGCTTCGACGGCGCGGACAGCTACTCGGTTATAGACTATCTTTTCTACCTTGAAGAGCTTACTTCAATAACTTTTTCCGATACCGTAGCAGGCTTCGGCAAGAGCGCTTTTTACGGTTGCAGACAGCTTTCCGAAATAAGCGCGCCCCAATCTGCGCCGATAGTCGCTATAGGAAACGACGCTTTACGCGGTTGTAAAGCGCTGACCTCGTTCTCGCTTCCCGACGCGGTAACGAGAATAGGCGACGACGCTTTTAACGGCTGTTCGTCGCTTGCAAGCGTTAAGTTTAACGAAAATCTGACGGATATCGGATTCGCCGCGTTTGAAAACTGTACCGCGCTTACGGAAATCGATATACCGAATAAAGACGCGTTGACGCTGGGTTATTGCGCGTTCTTCGGCTGTAACGCTTTGAAGAGCGTACGCTGCGGCAGCGTAACTGAAATATGCGGCGGCGCGTTCAGCAACGATACCGCGCTCGAATACGTTGAGATTGCAGGCGCGGACGGGGCGGTCGGCGACGCGGCTTTCAAAGGCTGTACCGCTCTTTCGGAAATCGTGATTCCGAACGGCGCGACTTATATTGCCGCCGATGCTTTTGCGGACTGTAAAAACCTCAACAGAGTTACCCTTCCGCAGTCGCTGGAACGCATTTACGACGGCGCTTTTGCGAACTGTCCCAAACTTCGCGCCGTGGTGAATTACAGCGGTATTCAGGTTGCCAACGATGATGAAAACGGCGGAGTGGGCAAACTTGCCGTGTTTATTGTGAGGGACTTTACAGACGCGCAGCTTTTGGCGTATACCGAAATTGACGGAATAACTTACCTGCATCTGCGTTCCGACTGGGTTGCGGTCTGGCGCGGCGCGGGAGTTACTTCGATAAATTTGAAAGAAATATCGTACGGCGGCAACAAGTATCCGGTGCTGAAAATTGCGTCTTACGCGTTTACCGACGATTTGCAGATCACAAGCGCAAGCTTAAGCGGCGTAACGGATGTAGGCGAATACGCTTTCAGCGGCTGTAAAAATCTTAAAGAAGTCAGGTTTTTGACTTCGGGCGTAGAGCAGATAAAAGATGGGACATTTGCAAACTGTTCTTCGCTGCAATCGGTAACCCTGCCCGAAAGTCTGGTTGAAATAGGCGATTACGCGTTCAGCTATGCGGATTTACGCGGCTTAATACTTCCGTCCGCGGTTAAGCGCGTGGGTTGCAGGGCTTTCCAGTCGAATTTATCTTTGGAGAGCGTCTCGCTTTCGCCCTCGCTTAAAACTTTGGGCGACTACGCATTTTTCAGATGCTCAAAGCTCGCCGCCATAAATTTGCAGGACACTAAAATAGAATATCTGGGCGAGGGCGCGTTTATAAACTGCGCGGCGCTCAACTACCTTTCGTTACCCCGAACCCTTTCGGAAATACCGGCGATGGCGTTTTACTACTGCTCGTCGCTCGCGGACGCAGTTATACCGTCGTCGGTAACATATATCGGTGAAGAGGCGTTTTACGGCTGTTCCTCGCTTTTGCAGGTACATAATTTAAGCAATCTCAATCTCCGCGCCGGCGGCTCGTCCGACGGATATTGCGCTTTTTACGCGCTGTACGTATTTGACAACGCGGACGAGCAAATGCTTTTTGCTGAAAAGGACCGCTACAAATTCGCGCGCTATAACGGCAACTGGTATCTGTACCGCTGCGACAATTACGACACATACAAAAAACTGCCCGAAGATTTTTCTTACGGAAACGAAACGGTATCCACCTACGGAATAAGGGATAACGCGTTCAGCTTCAGCGCGGCGGCGGTAATTCCGACTTCGGTAAAATTCATCGAAAGGGAAGCGTTTACTTATCCGCGCGCAATTTATTACTGCGGAACTCCAGTAGAGTGGCGGAGCATACGCCCCTCAAGCCTTTCGGACGCAGTCGTTTATTACTATTCAGAATGTATACACACAGACGACGGCAACATCTGGACCTATTTAAACGGCAGTCCCTATACAGGACAGACCGCTCTCGTTGTGACGGAGGTCGTCAGCCCGACCTGCACGGCGGAGGGGCAAAGCACCGGTACCTGCCGCATATGCGGCTTAACCCGTACTGAAAAGACGGCGATGCTGTATCACTCGTACGGTTCGGACGGCAAGTGTTTAAGGTGCGGCGCGCAGGGCGAAACGGCGCAGAGTTTAAACGGCTCGTTTGAAAGCTACTCGATAACTTCTTATAACTTCGCGGCGGAAAACGGCGTGTATACTTCCACAAACGACTCGTCGGGGTCTTTCGCCAAAATAACGGTAACCGCGCAGCAGGATATACACGTTTACTTCGGCGGCTACACAACTTCGTACTTTAATAACGTGACGGTTACGGTCGACGGCGAAACGGTTGCGGAATTTGCTTCGTATGAAATGGAGTACAAAGTCGCTCTTTCAAAGGGGCAGAGTCTGAACATTACCTTTTCCAAAGGCGGTTACCAGACCATCGGCGAGGCAAGGATAACTTATATTTTGATTTTTGCATAACGGCAGGAGTTTTTTATGATTAAAAACCGTGAAATTATACAAACCATTCCGCAGGACAGGAAACTTGAAATGATTGCGGACGGAAACACTCTTGGTTCGGAAGAACATATAAGCGGCGCGCCGCGCGTAATTCCCGCGTCTTTCGGGGGAATCAATTCGGCGAGCGGCGAAATTTACCCGTCATATTCCTTCCTTGCAAACAGCTGGAACGGCGAGCTTATCTCGGCGGTTTCCGGCGACCTTGCCCTGCGAGCAAAGACAAGCGGCGTAAATCTTTTGTTCACGCCCGAGGCTAAAACCAAGGGCAACCCGTACGCTTCGGGTATTTCGGAGGATAGCTTTTACAGCGGCGCGGTTATTTACAATATCGTAAAATCGGCGAAGAGTCTGGGAGTCACGCCCTGCGTTACGGGTTGCGCGCTCACCGACTGCGACGCCGCTTATCTCGATTTATTCCCCGACGCGCGCGCTATTCGCGAGTATATGTTCGGCTTTCTGGACTTTTTCGAAGGCGCGTACGGCAACGTGTTTATGACCGCGTTCACACGTCTTTCGGGCAGGTACGAAAAGGTCAACTGCGAAACCGTTTCGGCTTTACTGCAAACGGCGGCGGCTGACGGCGGATACGTAATCAGCTCGCAGACCGATAAAGAACTTGCGGCGGCGAGCGTAGCCGCGGGCAACGTTTTCAGCTATTCGGGCGATTTGCAGGCGCTTAAAGAAGCGGTTGCAAATTANGAAAATTTAAGCGCCGCAATTAAAAAAGNNGAAGCAANNNCGGACGNACTTGAAGAAGCTTGCCGCGAAGGANGCGCTATAAGCCCCGAAGCNGTTGACGGNGCGGCGGANAAGGCGGNAGACTTTGNGCTCTACTGCAATATGAATGCGGACTCGCAGAGCGGCAAAACATTCGAGACGGAAACCCTTTCGCTGCAGGCGGCGGAAGAGAGTATCGTTCTTTTGAAAAACGACGGCGCGCTGCCCCTTAACGGCGAAAGAATATGCGTTATCGGTCAGCCCGCGTTAGTTCCCGACCCTGCCTCGGGGCAAAGCTTTGCGGACTTAATTTCTAAAAATAATAAATTCACCTTTGCCGGCGCGGCGCAGGGATACGACCTTTCGGACGAGAGAAACGACGAACTTTTGCAGGAAGCGGTAAGCCTTGCCAAAGGCTGCAATGCCGCGCTCGTGTTCCTCGGACTGGATAAGCAGAAGGAAGAGGAGCTTTATATAAACCGCAGACTCAAACTCCCTGCAAACAGACTCGCGCTTTTGGGCGCGTTGAAAGATGCGGGCGTGAAAATTATTGCGGTTCTTACTACTTCGGCAAGCGTCGACGTATCTTTCGACGACAGCGTTTCCGCTCTCCTGTGCGCGCCTCTTAACTGTTCGCGCGGCGGCGAGGCTCTTATTAATATCCTTAACGGCAAAAGCCCCAGCGGCAAGCTTGCAAACACCCTTTACGCCGACACCGACGAGTACTTTGAAAAGATTAAAAAAGACAAGGACTGCGGCAGAATAAGGATAGGTTTATTTTCGGGCTACCGCTATTACGCGACCGCAGGCATTCCGGTAAAATATCCCTTCGGTCACGGTTTGAGCTATACTAAATTCACCTATTCGGACCTGACCGTTCAGGGGGATCAGATTTACGTTACCGTTACAAATTCGGGCGGCTGCGACGGTAGCGAGGTTGTCCAGCTTTACGCCGGCAAGCCCGACTCTAAAATAGTCCGCCCCGCAAGGGAGCTTAAAAGCTTTATAAAAATGCGCCTCCGCGCAGGCGAAAGCAAGACTCTGCGTTTCCACCTGCACCCCGAAAAGCTTGCCGCATACTGCAAGGACAGCGGCAAAAAAGTAGTCGAGGGCGGCGTTTACAATATCTTCGTCGGCTCGTCCGCGAACGATATAAAACTTACCGGCAGAATAAACGTTAACGGTACGGCGATAAAACCCGACAACGTAAGATTTTCCGACTATATACCCACCGTTTCAAACGTGGTGGAGGGCGGCTATACCCTCGCGCCGGTGCAGAAGGTTTCGCCANACGGCAAAAAACTTAAACTCGCCGGTCTTATAACAATNCTTGCCGCGGCGTTCGGNTGCNTCATTCTGGGTATTCNGCNTNTAGTGAACGCGACGNCGGTTACATACGACACCGGCGCGGTTGTCGCGCTTTCGTTTATGGCGGAGGTATTTATAGCCGGAGTAATACTGCTGTGCATAGGAGTAGCGCTTATGANNAAGGCAAGGGCAAATCCNATGGNAGTTTGTACANGCAAGCCNCANACCNTGAAGNCGGAGGACGACTCGCTCGACAGTCTGTTCGAGGCGGAATTCGGCGAAGAGGAAGAGCCGGAAGAGCAACCCAAAGAAGCCGAAACCGACGAGCGCGAAATTCTGAAATATCTCGACGACAGCCTTGATTTTGCAAAGGCGGCGGAAAATCTCTCCGCGTTCTGTACGGAAAGGGGCGTGTCGGTAAATATCCGCGCGGCGCGTAAAATACTGTCCGCGTTCGCGTCCTGCAGACTGATACTTTTAAAGGGCGTAAATCCGGCATTGAATTCCGAACTTTTGCGTCTTTTATGCGAATTTTTCGGCGCGGAAACAAACCTTGAAATTTACGGAAAATGCGGCGGCGCGGAGGAATTATTAAAGCTGGGCGGCGGCAGTATTCTGAACACCGTAAAGAGCACGGCGGAGAATAAGCACTGCGTTCAGCCGGTATGTCTGGACGGCGCGGATATAGGCGATTTGGGCGCCATATTTGCACCTTTTGCAAAGTATATGAAAAATCCCGAAGGCGGCGCAAGCCTCTGCCTTTCGGACGGAGAGATTAAGCTTCCGCGCAACATTTGGTTCGTTTTAACCCTTTCGGAAAATTCAACTCTTTCCACCGCAGATATATACGCGGCCGAAATTGCGTGCGTTATTGACCTTGATATTGCAACCGCCGCTGAAAAGGAAGAAAAGACGGAGTTTGTAAAGTTGAGCTATTATCAGCTTAAAAAACTTTCGGACGCGGCTAAAAAGGCGTACACTCTGGACGAGGACGGCTGCTGGAAAAAGGTTGATAAACTCGAAAAATATATAAATTCGCATACGCCTTACTCGATAGACAACAAGGTATGGCAGAGAATCGAAAGGTTCGTTTCGGCGTACCTTGCCTGCGGCGGCGAGCAGGCGGACGCGCTCGACTGCGTGGTTGCGGCAAAGCTTATTATTGCGGCGTGCGCGAGCCTGAACGGAAAACTCAAACCCTCGGACGGAACGGTTCTGTCCGAAGTTGAAAATATCTTCGGCGAAGAGCATATTTCGGAAATTAAAAATATTCTCAAATACTCGGGTATGTCGTCGGGAAGGAGGACGGGCAATGCTGGCAAGTAAGGTATGGTCCGCGCTTTCCTCGGGCTACGCGATACTTATCTATGCGATTATACTTTTGCTGATAATCGCGGCGGTAGTAATCTACGTTATGATAAGCGGCAACAAACCGCCTGAAGTACTGCATATAAAAAGCGACGGAATTAATATCGGCGCAACCTCAAAGACGCAGACAAAGACGGNTGAAAAGGTTGGCGAAGAGGGCGTGCGTTTTGACGGACTTACGAGGCTGGACGAAAGCAAACTGAATTTCGTCCGCGCGCAGTACGACGACAAAACGACTTTAAAAGGACTCTGCGAAAATTTCAGAAACTATTCCGCGAATAAATTAAAGCTATACTACGACGAGGCGGATATCCGCAGATTTATTTCGGGTCTGGCGGTATCGCATATACTCATATTGCAGGGTATGTCGGGTACNGGTAANACCTCGCTCGCGTACGCCTTCGGCGAGTTTCTGGGCAACACCTCTACGGTAATTCCCGTCCAGCCNATGTGGAAAGAAAGGACGGACNTNATAGGTTATTTCAACGAGTTNACAAAGANGTTTAACGAGACCGACTTGTTAAAGAAAATGTACGAGGCGAATTACAGCAAGGATATATACGTAACCGTACTGGACGAAATGAACATAGCGAGAGTAGAGTACTACTTTGCGGAATTTCTTTCATTGCTTGAATTGCCCGACGCGGATAAAAGGCAGTTAAGCGTAGTCACGGACGAATGGGATAAAGACCCCGAGCAGATGCGCGATGGACATATAAAGCTGCCCGAAAATATGTGGTTTATCGGCACGGCGAACAACGACGATTCGACCTTTGCTATATCTGATAAAGTGTACGACAGAGCGATGGTAATGGATCTGGACGCAAAAGCGGAACCATTCATAGCGCCCAGGACGAAACAGCAGCATATATCCTTTGAAAGGTTTAATGAACTTGTGGAAGAGGCGCAGAGCGAGTACTGCCTTACCGAGAGGAATAAGCGCAGGCTTGAAAAGCTGGATAAGTATCTCATTGAGAAATTCCACATAACCTTCGGCAACCGTATAATGAAACAGATAGTAAGTTATATACCTGTATACGTGAGCTGCGGCGGCGGAGAATTGGAAGCTCTGGACGATATACTCGCCAAAAAGGTAATGCGCAAGCTCGGCATGCAGAATCCTGTATATATCCGCAACAACGCGGAGAAATTGATAAGATATATAGACGAATTGTTCGGCGAAGAGAATATGGTTCTTTGCAAGGGGTTCATAAAAGGACTTGAACACAGCGCTTAAAAGGAGGTGTCTATGACGAGAAAATCTAAAATAATTTTTATTGTCGGCTCTGTCGTCATAGGCATTGCCGCGGCTTTAATCATTCTGTTCGGGCTTATGCTGGGCGGCGTTATAAACGTGCGCGGAAACACGCTTGTAATATCCTCCGCCTCGCGCGAGTTTGTGTATAACGGCGAGGAGCAGTCGGACAGCAGCTGGCAGCTTATCAGCGGAAAGCTTTCGAAGGGAGACAGAATTGTCGCCGAAGTTACCGGCAGCCGAGAAGAGGTCGGCAGCAGTTTAAACTACATAACCGCAACCGTATTAAATTCGGACGGCGCGGACGTTACGGAAAATTACGAAATAGAGTATAAAATAGGAACTTTAACGGTGCTTGCAAGGCCGATAACCCTGACCACCGCGGGAGATGAAAAGACATACGACGGGGAAGAGCTTTCAAACGGCGACTGGCAGATTACCAAGGGCAATCTTGTCAAGGGGCAGGAAATTACCGTTACTATGTCCGCCGCGATAACCGACGCCGGCGAAGTTGAAAACGCGGCGCAGGTTTCGATTTTTTCGGGAGAGACAGAAGTTACCGACAACTACGCAATTACTTACAATACCGGCGTTTTAAAAGTAAACCCCATAGAGCTGCACTTTATAACCCCTACCCTTTCAAAGACCTACGACGGCGAGCCTCTCTTTTCCGAACCCGACGATTTCGAGTGGGTAAGCGGCAAGCTTCTGACCGGACATAAAGTCACGGTTATGAAAGTGGTCGGCAGAATTACAAATGTCGGCGAAATCGAAAACGCGGTCGAGATAAAGATTGCGGCGGCAAACGGCACGGATATTACCAAAAATTACAAAGCGGTTCTGGACTCGGGAACGCTGACCGTGCGCGGCTTCGGAATTACCATAAGCACGTCGTCAAGCGAAAAGGTGTACGACGGAACGCCGCTTGTAAACGGCGAGTGGACGCTGTATAAGGACACCCCTTTGGTGGAAGGTCACGAGATAAAGCAGGTAATTATGCCCGCCTCGCAGACAAACGCAGGCACGGCGCAGAACGAAATCACCCAGATTGTTATCGTCGACGAAAAGGGCGAAAACGTCACCGAAAATTACGAAATAAATTACTCCATTGGAACGCTCGTAGTTCTTCCCAGACAGCTGACCATACAGAGCGGTTCGGCTATCAAGGAGTACGACGGAAAGCCGCTTACCTGTAACGAGTGGAAATTTACCTCTTTCTACAAACCCGTTTCGGGTCATACAGCCGAAGTTAATATTTCGGGTACTATTACCAACCCTGGGCAGCGCGACAATACCGTCGCGCAGGTAATTATCAGCGACAAAGCGGGTAAAGACCTTACCGCCAACTACGAAATAACTCTGGATGAGGGAATTTTGATTGTAACCGGCAAAATCGACGGCAATACCTCCGGCGAAGGTAGCGGAAGTGGTAGCGGCGGCGAAGTCAATCTGGACGAAAGCGGCAATATAGGCAATCTCGGAGGCAGTGGCGGCAACGGCGGTAGCGGCGATGGCAGCGGCGGTGGTGGTATTGCGCTTAACGTAAAGACGCAGTACGGCGGAATGGTGTATCTGCGGCTTAAAAGCTTTGGAGACTGCGACGGCGTTAAATGGTCCGAAGCGAAAGAGTATCCAAAGGCATATCAGGGATACGGCTTTAACTATCTCACGGGATTCGCGCTGCAAAGCGCGGGCTATAAGTCCGAAACTATAAGCCTTGCCGTAAACGGCTCGGGATATTTTCTGCCCTATTATATGGCGGCGGGCGATTTCGATTACGATAAACAGACGAGCGACGTTTACAATAAGGGAAGTTCAAGATTTTACTCGCTCGAATACTACTCTTACGACTATATCTCCGTGCCGCTGGATACGACTTTAAGTGGAATTGAAATAAACGATTACAACGCATTTGTGCATTCGAATTATTGCGTTGTTACAAACAGTACAAAAGCCTATCTTCAAAGCATAATAGAGAGTCAGGGCTGGAAAAAGACCGATAGCGATATAATTGAAAAAGTTGCGGCATATGTGCGTAACGTTGCCGACTACAATCTCGAATACGACGGCGATTTGGACGATCAGAGCGATATCGTACTTGCCTTTTTGAGAGATTACAAATCGGGCGTTTGCCGTCACTATGCAAGCGCGGCAACACTTTTATACAGACAGCTGGGAATTCCCGCGCGCTACACCATAGGCTACGTTACTGATACGGAAGCGGGCGAGTGGAAGAAAGTCTCTGCTTTGAACGCGCACGCCTGGGTGGAGGTTTATATCGACAATGTCGGCTGGGTTCAGGTAGAAGTCACGGGCGGCGGCTCCGCAGGCGGAGTTTTTGAAGGTGGCGGTGGACCCAGTGGCGAACAAGGCGGCGAACAGGGCGGAGAGGTAAGCGGCAACACCGTTAAGATAAAGCCCGTAACCGAATACTACAAGTACGACGGCAGAACGACCTTCACCCATTCGGGCGCGTTGCAGGGTTTGAGCTTTTTCACGCAGTTGGGCTATACATACGAAGCGGAAATTTCCGGCTCTTTCAAGTCGCCCGGAAAATACACTGTAAATATTAAGTCGTTCACCCTTTACAATTCCAGCGGCAGGGACGTTACGGAAGATTTTAAATTCAATTTACAACCCGGCGCTTTGCAGGTCTACCAGTACGAAATTACCGTGACCACGGGCGGCGCTTCGAAAACTTACGACGGCGCGCCTCTGACCTCGGATATCTGCAATATAACCGGCGGACACCTTGCGCAGGGACACTCGCTTGAATATTTCCGTACGACCGCGTCAAGGACGGACGTCGGCGTAAGCATCAATTCTTACGAAATTAAAATCGTGGATAGTAGCGGCGCGGACGTCGGCTACAAATACAAAATAAACTCGGACTACGGACTTCTTGCCGTTTCCGCGCGCGAAATTACCGTTACCGCCGGCAGCGCTGAAAGAGTTTATAACGGAACGGCGCTGACCTGCGATAAATACGATATAGAGGGCAGCCTTGCCCCCGGTCACAGCGCGAAAGTCGTAATTTCGGGCAGCAATAAGGGCAAAGCAGGAACCGCGGAAAACAAAGTTCAGAGTGTAACAATTTCGGACGCGAACGGAAAAGACGTTACTTTAAACTACAAAATAACCACGGTAAACGGACTGCTTACCGTATATCCCGATTAAAAAACTGAAAGGAGGGCGCAATGCAATACGCAGAATACCGTAAAAAAATGATAAAACTTGCAAACGTACTGGGCGTTTTAAAGCGTTTCCGCGTGCTGATTATTTGCGCGTGCCTTTTAGTCGTTGCGCTTATTACCGTTCTTTTATCCGTGCGCGGTACCGTGTACGAAGTTTCTTCATGTCCGCAGGAGATTACCTACGGCGACAATCTGGGCTTTAAAGCCAAAGCCGTAATGGGCGGAATTAAGTACCAGTATTCAGCCGACGGCGAAAACTGGAGCAGCGTTCAACCCGTCCGCGCAGGAAGCTATAAAGTGCGCCCTTATTCGAAGGACGTTTCGGGGAAACCGAGATACGGAAAGGAACACGAATTTATAATAAAACCCAAAGCGATTGAAGTACGCGCCGCCGACTACGCGGTTTACGGCGACAATCCCTCGCTCGTGGCAGACCTATCATACGCGGACAGAATATACTGCTCGGCGTTCGGTTTCGGCGACAGGTACGCAGAAACTACCGAAGTTACGCCCGATAAAAACTCCGTTGTAATCACCGATGAAAACGGCGCGGACGTAACCTCTTCTTACATAGTTACTACCGTTCAATCCGAGATAACGCTTAAAAGGCGCGCAATTACCGTTGCCGCGGCTAGCGCGGAAAAGGAATACGACGGAACTCCACTCACGGCGGAGGGTCACGATTTCCGCGACAATACTTCGCTTGCGGAGGGCGATACTATAAGCTACGCGGGCTGCGAGGGCAGCCGAACCGAAGCAGGTTCCGGACAGAACGAAATAGCCGGTGAAATTAAAATTTATAACGAACGCGGCGTAGATATTACCGACAGGTACGAGGTTACTACCGCGTACGGCTCGCTCACCGTCGGAAAGCGTAAAGTTACGGTGAACAGCGGAAGCGCCGAAAAGGAATACGACGGCGCGGCTTTAACCTGCCTTGAATTCAGCGACGACGGCAGACTGCTTTCCGGTCACTCGTTGCAGGTAGTTACTTTTGCGACGCTGATAAGCGCCGGCGAAAAGGACAACGCGCTGGGCTTTAAGGTTGCGGGTTTAAACGGCAAAGACGAGAGCGCGAACTACGAAATACAGCTCGAAGCCGGCACGCTTACCGTTACGCGCAGACAGGTCACCGTCACCACCGAGGATATGAGCTGGACTTACGACGGAACGGCGCACAGCTACGCGGAGTATTACGATACGACCGGTACTGTTGCGGACAACGAGGAAATTATCGCGACGGCAATATCTTCTATAACCGACGTCGGCTCGATTGAAAACGTTTGCGAAATACGCGCGTACAACTACAAGACCAAAACCGATACCACCGCCAACTACGACATAACGGTGCTTTACGGTACGCTGACCGTAAAAGCGGCGCAGCTTACGATATATTCGGAGGATTACGACTGGGTATACGACGGCGCGGCGCACGGCTGGAACGGTTACGAACAGGAGGGACTTGCCGGAATACATACCGTGGTTTCCACTGCCGTATCAAAGATTACGGACGTAGGAACGTGTGAAAACGAGATTGAAGTAAAGGTATATTCGGGAAGCTCCGACGTTACCTCAAATTACGATATAGAATATTTCTGGGGACAGCTTGAAATTACTCCGCGCCCCGTGACCGTGTACGCGGACGACGCGGAAAAGATATACGACGGCGAGTCGCTTACCTGCGACACCGTTTCGGCGGATAATCTCGCGCCCGGGCATACCGTTTCGGGCGAGACTATGGGCAGCCGCATTGACGCCGGCGAGGGCGAAAACGTGGTATTGCGCGGCTCCGTGGCTATCCGCGACGGCAGCGGCAAAGACGTTACTTCAAACTACGAAATAACTTTTGCAAGCGGCGTTCTGAAAGTCATCCCCAGACCTTTAACCGTAACCAGCGAAAGCGCCGAAAAAATTTACGACGGCGATCCGCTTGTCTGCAAGAGTTACAGAATTACTTCAGATCTTACCCCCGTATACGTTTGGGGACACAGCGTTAAAGTTGAAAGCTACGCCGAAATTTGCGAAGCGGGTACAATTACAAACGCGCTCACGGTTAAATTTTACGGAAGTAATAATACGGACGTTACCGCAAACTACGATATAACCTACGTTTACGGAACGCTGAAAATAAGCCGCAGACCCATAACTGTAACAACTTACAGCGCGGGCGGACATATTTACGACGGAACGCCTTTTAAGTGCGAGAAATACGAACTCACGTCTTCGCTTTCACCCGCGCTCGTCAAAGACCATTACGAAAAGGTTACGTTCACCGGCGGGCAGATAGACGCGGGTACAAGCAAAAACACGGCGGAAGTCAAAGTGCTTACTGCGGAAGAAGTTGACGTAACTTCAAACTACGTCGTTACCGTAATCGAGGGAGACCTTTACGTAGCCAAGCGCGACGTGACGATAATTTCTTACGGCGGCGAATGGGAATACGACGGCGGCGCTCATTCGAGAAACGCTTTCAGAATTTCGGAAGAAAAGGGATACGGGCTTGCCGAAGGCGACGCGGTTGAAATACTTTCCGTGACCGAAATAGTAGACGTCGGCTCGACGCAGAACGTTATATCGTTGAAGATAAACTCTACCACAAGAAATAATAAGGACGTAACCGCAAACTACAATATTTCTTACGAGCGCGGAATTCTTACCGTTACGAAAAGGCCGGTCACGGTCACGGCGGACAGCGCCGAAAAGATATACGACGGCGCGCCGCTTGTCTGCGGAACGGTCACAAGCAGCAATAAACCGGTCGTTACCGGTCACACAGTTTCCGCGCGGACTACCGGCTCGCAGACGGCGGTGGGCGAAAGCGCTAACCGCGTAGTCGAAGGCACGGTGGCAATCTACGACTCAAACGGCGTCAACGTCACCAAGAATTACCAGATAACTCTCGGCGAGGGCGTATTAAAAGTAACGCAGCGCGCGATTACCGTAAAGGCGGGCGACGCTGAAAAGATTTACGACGGCAATCCCCTGACCTGCTCGGTGTACGCGGTTGTTTCCGAAGAGAAACTGCTTTCGGGACATAAGCTGACGGCGGTAACTTCCGGCTCGCTTACGAACGCCGGCGAGGGAACGAACTATATCCTGCCGTCAAGCGTTAAAATTACCGACGGCTCGGGCAGGGATATAACTGCAAGCTACACCGTGATTACCGAGGACGGTATTCTGACTGTTAAGCCCAGACCTGTAACGGTAGTTGCGGACAGCGCCGAAAAGGAGTACGACGGTACCCCTCTGACCTGCGGCGGCTACAAGGTATTTTCCGTTTACGACCCCGCGCTTGTAAAAGACCATACTATTACGGCGGTTGTAAGCGGCTCGCAGACCGCTGCCGGCGACGGGATAAACTCGGTTGAAAGCGTGGTTATAACTTCCGCGAGCGGCGACGTTACCGCAAACTACGCAATAGCGGCGCAGTACGGTACTCTTAAAGTTAACGGCAAAAAACTGACCGTAACTACGGAGAGCGGCGAATTTGTCTACGACGGAGAATCTCATGATTTCAGCGGATTTACCTACGAAGGACTGCTTGAAGGTCACACGATAACCAATGATTATCTGCACTATTTTCTGGATGCGGGCGAATATTCAAACTATAACAGCGTTACAATTTCCGACGGCGAAGAGGACGTTACCGACTGCTACGATATAACTTACGTCTACGGCACCGTTACGGTAAAAAAGCGCGAGGTTCACGCGACCACGGGCGACGGCGAATGGGTATACGACGGAATACCCCATAGTATCGGGTACGCCGAAGTCGACAGCGACAGCCCCTACAAACTTGTGGAAGGTCACGAATTTACGTATTCGGACTGCGCCGAAATTACTACGGTCGGCGAAGCTTATAACAATCTCGTATTAGGCGTATCCAAAGGCGAATACGACCTTACTTCAAACTACGACTTGCGCCTGACTTTCGGAACTCTTAAAGTTACCAAGCGCCCCGTTACTTTGACTTACAGGTATGACGAAATTTACTTTACCGGCGCGCCTTTAAACAAGTCGGTTACCTGCGGATATTACAGCTATTTCGAAAGCGTTTCGGAATATCCGCTTTTAAAGGAAACTTACGTTACGGTAACCGTATTGTGCGACGAGTACTGTTTGGGCGAAGCAACTCTGTACTTCCAGGAGGGCAGCGCAAGAATTACCGACTATAACAAAAAAGACCTTACCGGAAATTACGAAATTACTCTGCAATCAAAACAGGTCGGCATAGTAAAGCGTACGATAAAGTTAAATTCCGCAGAGGCGGAAAAGGTTTACGACGGAACTCCTCTGACCGCGGAGCGGTGCGGAGTGGACGACAGCGCCGCCAAAGATAATCCTTTCGTATCATACTCGCTCATATCCGGTCACGAGCTTTGCGACGTTGAACTCACTTTCACCGGCTCGCAGACCGAAATAGGCGAAAGCCTGAATACCTTTACGGTCGACAGCTTCAAGGTTGTGGATGCGGACGGCAACGATATAACTTACGGCTATACAGTTGAAGAAAACTACGGCGGCTTGTACGTAACCGAGTTCGGCTCGCTGGGCGTGGCGACCGCGGGCGCTTCGAAAATTTACGACGGTACGCCTCTGACTATGGACAAATATACTATTTTCCACGATACGCTTTTAGAGGGCTATACCTACGAGATTACGGTAACGGGCAGCCGGACTGAAGTCGGATCTTCCCGTAACACGTACGATATCGTCGTGTACTCGCCGCAGGGCGACGACGTAACCGCAGGATTGAGACTGGTTGACCCTGTTAAACGGTTAGGCGTTCTCACCGTATTGGGAAAAGAACCCAACGGTAACGACGGCGACCTTGATTTGAGCGGCGGTTTAGGCGGAGGCGGAAGCAGTAGCGCAGTCGGCGACACAAATACGGTCGCGCTCAAGCTGTATTCGGAGTACAGCGGTCAGGCGTACATGCGCCTTTTAAGCTACGGCGATTATACGGGCAACGGATGGAATCCCGCAAACCCCTATGCGGAGACTATCGACGGCAAGTACGGTATGAACTACCTTACAGGCTTTGCCCTCGGCGGCGCGGGTAAGCAAAGCTATAAAATGCAGGTGGAAGTTACGGGAAGTATGTACTATCTTCCTTACTACCTCGCTGCTGGCGACTACGGCTACGAAGTTCAGCAGAGCGACGTTCTGTATTCGGGCGATACAAGCGTTATTTACTCGCTGTATTACTATCCTTATAACTATCTTACGGACGGCGCGGCGAGCGTAAACTCCAACGTGTCCGAAGCGGAGCTTGCTTACAGGCAGTTTGTTTACGACAACTATTTATCCGTTCCCGAAAGCACCGCAGAATATCTGAAAACGGTAATTTCGGCGCAGGGCTTTAAAATAACCGATAAAAATCTGGTTACAAAAATCGCGGCGTTCGTGCAGAGCTGCGCGACTTACAATCTCGATTACAATACCGCGCTCGACGACGAGAGCGACGGGGTGGTAAGCTTCTTACGCGACTATAAGGAAGGCGTTTGCCGTCACTACGCAAGCGCGGCTACCCTTTTATACAGAATGATGGGAATACCGGCGCGCTACACCGTCGGCTACGCAGGCGAAACGGTAGCGGGCGAGTGGGTTGAAATAACCGCCGCCGAAGCCCACGCCTGGGTTGAAATTTACGTCGACGGTACCGGCTGGGTTCAGATAGAAGTCACAGGTTCCTCTGACGGCGGCAACAGCGAAGTTATAAATTTGGGTCGTCTTATTCCCGCGGACGTTACCAAGGAATACGACGGAACGCCCCTCATTGCAAACCGACTTATAGGCACTCCGGAGCTTGCGGAAATTCTTATACAGGGTTATACAGTCACGGCGCAGTTCGGCGGCAGTCAGACAAACGTCGGCGTAAGCTACAGCTCCGTTATGGGCGTAGCCGTCTACGATCCCGACGGCAAGCCGGTGTTAAACGTTAAATGGACGACCGGCACGGGCAAACTTACCGTTGTAAGGGCGGGTTCGCTGATAACCGTACACCTGTATTATCTAGGCTGCGAGTACGACGGAAAGGGTCACTCGCTGGGCAAGGACGACTGGTACGCAGAGGGTCTGCCCGCAGGGTTCGAAATGCAATTCGACCCGTCGTCAATCGTAGTCACCGAAGTGAGAGGCTTTGACTGGGAGGCGGTAAAGGCGCTGCCGTTAAAGCTGTACAATGCAAGCGGATTTGAGGTAACTTCCAATTACAACATAATTTTCAGCTATGACAGCGCGGAAGGCTGCGACGGCGAGGGAATAGACATAAGCCGCAGGCAGATTACCGTATGCACGCAGACGGCGGAAAAGGAGTACGACGGAACGCCGCTCAAAAACAGCGGCTGGTGGATATCCTTCGGTACGCTTGCCGCAGGACACACAATAGACGTAGAAGTCATCGGTTCGATAACCGACGCAGGCAGCGCGGTGAACGAAATAGGTAGCTACTCAATTTACGACGCCGAAGGCAACGACGTAAGCCGCAACTATCAACTGAATTTCAAGGCCGCAGANNAGGCGGNTTACCGTTATAGACTGACGGGTGTAAAATATGGCAATATTTATATCTGAAAGCCCCGAAAGCACTTTAAAGTTCGGGGAGCAATACGCAAAGAATTTAAAAAAAGGCGACGTGGTTTTATTGGACGGCGAAATGGGCGCCGGTAAAACGGTGTTCGCCAAGGGCGTTGCAAAGGGACTGGGGATAGAGGACGAAGTTCTGTCCCCGACCTACGCTTATATGAACGACTACGGCGGAAAGCTTTACCACTTCGACTGTTACCGTCTGAAAAACGGCGAACAGGCGGAAAGTCTGGGGCTTTGCGACTACTTTTACGCGGACGGCGTCTGCCTTATCGAATGGGCGGAAAACATTTCGTCCGTACTGCCCGAAAAAGTGAAGAGAGTGGCGATTGAAAAAACGGAGAGCGGGAGAAAGATAATTTATGAGTAATTTTCTTGCGGTGGACACCTCGTCCACGTACCTTACGGTACTGGCGCAAAAGGGCGGCAAAAAAAAGCTTGTACATTTAAGCGACTGCGCTATGAAACATTCGCAGGTGTTAATGGGCGAAGTTGAAAAGGCGATGGACGCGGTAGACTTAATCCCTGCGGAGTGCGACTTTTTCGCCGCGGTGACAGGTCCCGGCTCGTTTACCGGTATAAGAATAGGGGTCGCTACGGCAAAGGGCTTTGCACTCGGCGCGGACAAGCCCGTAAAGGCTGTAACCTCTTTCAATCTTTTAGCATATAATGTCAACAGCGAAAATTTTTATACCGTCATAGACGCGGCGCACGGCTACTACTACGTCTGCGGATACGGCGCGGAAGCGGCTTTGCCGCCCTCGTATATGAGCCGCGGAGATGTTGAAAAGCTTGCACCCCTCTACGGCTTCGAGCCTCTCGATTTAAAAAATTACACCCGTCTGAACGCGGGCGACTGCCTTGAAAGGGCGGCAAATAATAGCCCCGAAATTAGGGTTTGCGACCTTCATGCGCTGTACGTCAGAAAATCACAGGCGGAGGAGGGCAGAAAATGAAAATCCGTCCGTGGAAGTACGAGGATATTCTCCGCATTTCAGAGATTGAAAAGGAGTGCTTTCCCAAAGAGCCGTGGTCATATCAGATGCTGGCGTCCTCTTTCGGGACGGACGCTTTTTCGGGCGTGGTTGCGGAGGACGGCGGCGAGATTATAGGTTACGGCGGATTTACCGCCGCGGCCGATTCCGCCGATATCGACAATATCGCCGTGGTCGAGGACTACCGCAGAAGCGGCGTCGCTAAATCGATAGTCGCCGAGCTTTGCAAAAAGGCGAAAAAGCAGGGGGTTGAAAAACTCTTTTTAGAGGTGCGCGTTTCAAACTACGCGGCGATGAGCCTGTATTTGAAATGCGGCTTTAAAGGGGTGTACGCGCGCTCGCGCTACTATCCCGACGGCGAGGATTGTCTTGTGATGGTCAAGGAGCTTTAATATTCTTTTAGAGGATAAATATATATCTTTTATTCAAAAAGGCGAAGGGCAGGACGTTCTGTTTCTGCACGGCTACCTTTCAAAAAAAGAGAGCTTTTATTACCAGATTAAATTTTTATCGCAGTTTTACCGCGTGACCGCGCCCGATTTCCCGGGCTTCGGCGCAAGCGCGCCTATTACGGAGGCGTGGTCGGTGGGCGATTACTGCCTTTGGCTTGAAAAGTTTATAAAGTCGGCAAAAATAAATAACCCCGTGATTATTGCCCACTCGTTCGGCGCGAGGGTTGCCATTAAATACCTTTCGGAACGACCCTGCGCCGCCGAAAAACTTATTATAACGGGCGGCGCCGGCATAGTTAAACCGCGTTCGGAAAAATATAAGCGGCAGGTTAAGACCTACCGAATAGTAAAAAAGTTTTTTCCGAAATTTGCCGAAAAACGTTTCGGCAGCCCCGAATACCGGACTCTTTCCCCCTTAATGCGCGAAAGCTATAAAAAAATAGTCAACGAAGACTTAAAGGACTGCGCCAGAGAAATACGGTGCAAAACCCTGCTTTTATACGGCGGCGGCGATACCGTCACGCCGGCGGAGGAAGAGGGCAAAATTTTTAACGGTCTTATCGCCGGCAGCAGACTCGAAATCTGCGAAGGCGGTCACTTCTGCTTTTCGGAAAACCCCGCGCAGTTCAACGACGCGGTCTGTAAATTTTTAAACGGTGATTAACTTATGGGAATTTTCGTATCCGTACCAAAAACTGTGGAGTGTATTTTAACCGCGCTCATACTCGCGGTTCTGTTGTGCTGCGCCGCGTACAAACCGCTGGGCGTTTTACAGTCTGCAGGGTACTCGTGTAAAAAGTTTTTCAAGTGGATATCAAAAAAGTCAAATCTCGCGCAGCAGCGGCTGTTTCTTCTGGCGACGCTGTGCCTTTTGTCATGCGGCATAATTTCGCTCTGCTTTTCGTTCACTGGCGAGTGGTCCGCGGTGATAGGCTTAATTCCCTACATTCTGTTTTTCGTAGTCTATATGTTCGCGGACAGCAAAATCGCTCTGCGCTCGGAATTCACAAAGACGGCAAGGCTTGTCAGGCTGTACGTCGTACTTTTCGTCGTTTGCTTTATAATTTCGTATATTCTCGTAACTCTCTTGAATTTTGCGGACTGCGTCTGGGGCAACGNCATTTTCACAAGTTTAAGATATTGCGNGCTTGCAATTCTNCCGGCGGTTTNNTACCTTTTAATTGCGCTTTCAAACCTGATAGCTAAAATTTANGNAGTTCCGCNCAACAAAAAATTTGTAAAGAGCGCAAAGTCGAAGCTTGCCGCAGGCAATTTAAAAGTAATAGCGATTACCGGCAGCTACGGCAAGACCAGTACGAAATTTATTCTGAACAAAATTCTTTCAGAAAAGTACAGGGTTTTGTCCACGCCCCGTTCGCATAATACACCCATAGGAATTGCGCTTGCAATCAACTCGCATAAATTAGAAGACTACGATATTTTCGTCGCGGAAATGGGCGCGAGAAACCTCGGCGACATAGCCGAGCTTTGCGAGATATGTCCGCCCGATATTTCGGTTATTACCGGCATTTGCGGTCAGCATCTCGAAACCTTCGGCACTTTCGGAAACGTTGTAAAAGCCAAGGGCGAAATTCTGGACTATACTAAAGAGAGCGCGGTTATCGCCGACGACTGCTACGATCTTTTTGCGGAATACCCGTGCAAAAAGGAGAGGTGCGGCTGCGTTTCGGATATAGAGTGTTCGCCCTCGGGTGTAAAGTTTACTTTAACTCTGGGCGGCGAAAGCAGGGCTTGCGAAAGCAGGCTTCTGGGCAGGCACGCGGCTTATAATATCGCTATCGCGGCGCAGGCGGCGTACCTTGCAGGCATGACCCTTGAAGAAATTGCAAAGGCAATTCCCGAAATCGAATTTATAGAACACCGACTGCAGCTCATACAGGCTAACGGCGTAAATATTCTGGACGACGGCTACAATTCCAACGTCAAAGGCGCGCGCGCCGCGCTGGAAGTGTTAAGAAGCTTCGACGGACGCAAAATAGCCGTGACCCCCGGACTTGTGGAACTGGGCGTTCTGGAAGAGGAAGAAAACGAAGAACTGGGCAAAAACCTTGTCGGGCTTGACCTCGTGATTTTAGTGGGCGATACTTTAATAGAACCCGTAAAGCGCGGCTATCTCAAAAACGGCGGCGATGAGGGCAGGCTTGTTACCGTTCCCACACTTAAGGAGGCGCAGGAGCATATAAAGGAATATATAGGTCAGGGCGACACCGTACTCTTTTTAAACGATTTGCCCGACGTGGTATGAACCAAAAAATTTAAAATACCAACCAGCCTTAAACGCGGCTTTTCTGCTCTTTTCGCACGCGCGCCGCTTGAAATACGTCCTTGTATTACTTCGCGCCGCGCGTACAAAAATCGCTAAAAAATACGCTGTTTAAGGTGCTGCGCAATTTTAAGCGGTTGAGTGATTTAAGCAATAAACTGCTTTAATGTGCGCTTAAAATCTATTTGTATTTTAAATTCTTTGGTTACGCAAGAAAAAAACAAAAATTCACCAAAGCCGAAAAATTAAGCGGAGGTGAATTATGAAAAGAACTATTGCCGTAATTTTCGGCGGCGTTTCAAACGAAAACGAAATATCCGTAATAACAGGCACGATGGCAGCCAACGTACTAAAGAACGGCGGCGGGAGGGTCGTGCCTTTGTACTTGTCTCAAAAGGGCGAACTTTACACGGGCGAAGCCCTGCTTGATATCAGCAACTTTAAAAGCGGCGACTTTGAAAAAACCAAAGCTTCGGTAACGACCGGCGGCGTGCTTGAAATGAACAAGCGCGGCAAGGTTAAGCGGTTTATAAAAGTGGACGTCGCCTTAAACTGCTGTCACGGCGGTATGGGCGAGGGCGGCGGCGTGTGCGGACTTTTCGCGCTGTGCGGAATACCTCTTGCAAGCGCGGGTATGTTCGAGTCGGCGGCGTTTATGGATAAGTACTTCACCAAGCTCGTTCTTCAATCGCTGGGTGTAAAGGTCGCGCCGTACGTCTATTTCAGAAGCGCGTCGGACGCGCTCGCATCCGAGGAGCTGGGCTATCCCGTAATCGTAAAGCCTGCAAAACTGGGTTCTAGCATAGGCATAGCCAAAGCGGACGACAGAGACGAACTTTTGTCCGCGGTCGAGGCGGCGTTCTTTTACGACGACGGTATTCTTGTTGAAAAGTATTTTTCCGACCGCCGCGAAATTAACTGCGCCGCATACCTTGCGGGCGGTAAGGTAATTACTTCCGAGTGCGAAGAGGCGTTTACCAAGGGCGATATTTTAAGCTACGACGACAAGTACGCCGGCGGCGGAAGGTCGCAGCTTCCGGCGGACCTGCCGAAGGAGATTTCGGATAAAATCAAGGGAATTACTGCCGACGTGTACTCGCGGCTCAATATGCGCGGCATCGTCCGCTTCGACTACATACTTTGCGGAGACGAGGTGTATCTGAGCGAAATAAACACCGTCCCGGGGTCGCTTTCGTACTATCTTCTGTCCAACGGCTTCAAAGATTTTTACCCCGTTTTACAGGCGGTGATAGTGCAGGCTCTGGACGACTGGCAGCGCGCCGCCGACAAAAAGGTGCTATGCACGGGCATTCTCAACGCCCTTCCGTCAAACGCTTCTAAAATAGGCAAAAAATAAAATACGCCGCCGGACGCAAAATGCGTCCGGCGGCTTTTAAATTATTCTTCGGCAGGTTCGTCTTTCAGCGGCTCTTCGGGTTCGGGCGGTTTTTTCTTTTCAAGTACTTCGCTTTTAAAGTCGGGCAGAAGATTGTTCTTTTTAAGCTGGGCTTTAAAGGTGGTCGCATAGCATAAAATCATCGCTATGGTAATACCTATAATTTCCTGAATTACGTTTCGCGGAATATTGGTCACCGCAACCGGCGCGCCCAAAACTATACAGCGGTAGGAAAAGTAGCCCAAAATTACCACGACCGCCCCTGCGAGCGAGGCAATAAGCGCCTTCACCCATTCCCATTTTTTAAAGCGGTTTGGAATAACGTAGTGAATAATCGCGGAAACCGCCGCGCCCTGCAAGCCGTGAATAACGAGAGAGGGGAGCATCATTGCCGGCGATTTTAAAACGTCGTATATAAGCGAACCTATTCCGCCGGCGATAAATGAAGCCAACGGATCTAAAAGATAGGCGGCAATCAGAACTACGCCGTCCACCCAGTAAACGTTTCCGACGGGCGTGGGAATCGCGGGTATAAAACCGGTCGCCACAACAAACGCGGTCATTACAGCGGTATAGGTGATCCATTTAGTTGTAAAAAACGCTTTTTTGTTTCTCATATATTGACTATTATAATTATTAAGTGGTATTATTAAAATAATCAATTTAAACAAATTTTATAATACCAGATAAATTATGCAGACTTATGTTTTAAAGGGTAAAAACAAATACTGGTCGCTGTACGAAAAACTGCGCAACGACATTTTGGAAGGCAGACTGAAAAAGGGCGAAAGACTGCCCTCGAAGCGCGCGCTTGCGGAGAGCCTGAACGTCAGCGTGGTGACAGTGCAGTCGGCGTACGACCAGCTGCTCGCCGAGGGCTACGTCTACTCGAAGGAACGGAGCGGCTATTTCGCCTCGGACGTGAACGTGGAGTTTTACGGCAGGCGCGAAAATCCGCCCGTTAATTATCCGCCCGAAAAAAAGTACAAGCTCGATTTCGTTAAAGGCTCGGCGCCGTCGCTGTTCCCCTTTGCAACCTGGGCAAAGCTTATGCGCGCCGTGCTGTCCGACTGCGGCGAACATCTTTTGGAGCGCGTTCCCTGCGACGGCGACGCCGAACTTAAAAACGCGGTCGCAAGCTATCTTTACCGCGCGAGGGGCATCGACGTCGATCCGCGCTACGTCGTAATCGGCGCGGGCGCGGAATATCTGTACGGCGTTATCGTACAGCTTCTGGGTAGGGACAAGCTGTTTGCGGTGGAAAACCCGGGCTACGGCAAAATTTCGCAGACCTACAAACTGAACGGCGCAAAGTGTGTCTATATCCCCGTAACCGACAGCGGCGTAAACTTACGCGCGGTAGAGGAGAGCGGCGCCGACCTTCTGCACGTTTCGCCCTCCCACCAGTTCCCGACGGGCGCGGTCACGCCCGCGTCGTCTAGGGCGCGGCTGATAGCCTGGGCGAACTCGGGCGACAGGTACGTTATCGAGGATGACTACGACAGCGAGTTCAGACTTTCGGGCAAGCCCCTGCAAAGCACGTTCAGCCTCTGCCCCGACAGGGTCATTTACATGAACACTTTTTCGAAGAGTCTTGCGCCCTCTATGCGCATGGGCTATATGGTTCTGCCGCCCAAGCTGTACGAAAGGTATTTGCAGCTTTTTTCGCATTCGGCGAATGTCGTTCCGCTGTTCGAGCAGAAGACCCTCGCAAAAATGCTTGACGGCGGATACTTCGAAAGGCACATAAACAGGCTCAAAAACTACTACCGCGCGGTGCGGCAGGCAATTTCAGACAAGGCGAAAGAAATTGAAGGCTGCGCCGTAAAGGACACCGGCAGCGGCTTGCACCTGCTTATATCCTTCAAAGGCGCGTCAGACGAATATATAAAATCGCAGGCGGCGGAGAGGGGAATAAACCTGCGCTGCCTTTCTGACTACCTTTTGCAGCCTTTGCAAGGCGCGGAGGGGTGGGCGGTGATAAACTATTCCGGCGTAACTCCGCAGGCAATATCCGAAATAGTAATATGAAAAGACCGCATCGAAAAGACGCGGTCTTTAATTTTTAATTTATCTGTTGCAACCCAGCGTTACGTACATAAAGGGCGTAACGGTCAGGTTGCTTTCTTCATTGTAACGTTCGTTCAATGTTTCGTATACGGTCATTTTAAGCGCCTCCTTGATTTCTTCTCTCATTTCCCTGATCAATATAGAGTGCTTAAAGTCTTTTTTTTTGCTTATCTTGCGCAGTCTAAAATTACGTAAGCCATAGGCGAAACCGCAAGGTTTGCATTTTCTTCCATTTCGTTAAGGTTGTCGTAAATAAACATTTTTTTAGCCTCCTGCTAATTACTTATATCTTCAAGTTTTTTAAAACTTTTTTATCGGTTGTAGTCCCTTATCTTGCGCAGTCAAGAATGACGTAAGCAACGGGGGAAACTGCAAGGTTTGCGTTCTCTTCCATATCTTTAATGTTATCGTAAATAAACATTTCCGTGAACCTCCTGCAATCTTTATTTCAAGGGCGAACCTTGATTTCGAGGGTAGTATACCACCGGCTTTCTTGTTAGTCAATAACAAAAACAAAAATTTTTAAAAAGATATTTTTGTTATTTTCTAATAATATTTTATGTTCGTAAGTATAATTTTTGTAAATTTTCTTATTTACGAGTTCAGTTTTGCGAAAAATTTTCAAAAT